>Ga0153928_1000003_pt1 | contig 152264 bp, 141 predicted proteins | sample TSNJ012MetaG_FD_106656 | JGI IMG/M metagenome (GOLD analysis project Ga0153928, IMG submission 106656) | Attine ant fungus gardens microbial communities from New Jersey, USA - TSNJ012 MetaG | ecosystem: Host-associated > Fungi > Mycelium > Unclassified | place: USA: New Jersey, Wharton State...
CAAAGGTGAAACTTTTTGCTCTTCAGTATTATTAATATCAAAATTATTGACATCATAAATTATATTGACAACATATTCGCTAAATTTTTTTAAATCAATATTAAAATTTTCCATATCATTTTCGACCCCTTTCTACAAAATGATAAGTTTGGTTTAAGCTAATTATATGACCAAAATTTAATTTTAAATAAAATAAATATTTATTTTTTTATTATTTAAACTCTTATTTATGACCTTTTAAAAACAATCCTGATAAAAAATTCTCTTTAATCAAAAAGAATCATAGTCATCAAATTCATTACCATCATCTATTTCTTGTACTACTTGCTGTGATTTTTTCAATACTTTTTCATATTTTTTTGTCCTTCTTTAACCATAAAAAAGACCTCCATCTAATAAGTTAATTATACAAATTGTTTTTTAATTTGTACTTATCCTTTGGGGGCAGTCTATAAATCGATTATTTAAAATAACATTATCATGACTTGTAAAAGACTTGGCAATATGAATTATATTACCAACTCTAGCATTAACGTTTTTATTTGCCATACTTAGGAAAAGAATTTAACAGTACTTTCTAATGATGGGTCATACATTATTTTATCAAGAAAAGTATCATTATTTTCAGCATAATATTTTGCAATAGCTTCATCTTTTATTATTGAATTTGCTTTCGCATTTTTTCAAATCTCATTATTAATAAGATTAGATAATTCAACATCATTATATTTTGCATTTAGATCTGTTATTAAAACTTCTAAATCTAATTTTTCAAGATTTGTTAATTCTGAAAATTTTATAAAATAATCTTCTCAATTAAATAAACGAACACCATTCTTTGAATAATCATGATAAATTTCTGGTATTATTGGACCAATTACTCATTTTTCAAAATTATTAATTCATAATTTTTTATCTCATACTGCCAAAGCTCAAGCATAAGCACAATAAAGTAAATTTTGTAATTTTAAAGGCGAAACTTTTTGCTCTTCAGTATTATTAATATCAAAATTATTGACATCATAAATTATATTGACAACATATTCGCTAAATTTTTTTATATCAATATTTAAGTTTTCCATATCATTTTCAACCCCTTTCTACAAAATGATAAGTTTGGTTTAAACTAATTATATTGCTCAAAAATGAATTTTCAAATAAAAAAATAAAAGAAAAAGATTTTTCTTTTATTTTTTTTGTTGTAATGATTCTAATGTTTGTAAAAAGATTTTTCGTTCTTTTCCTGATGAGTAATTAATTATTTTCTTATTGCGAGAAACAACACGATGACAAGGAATAAAAATTGCTAACGGATTTTTACCCAAGGCAGAACCAACTGCGCGACATGCTTTTGGGTGGTTAATTTTTTGTGCTAACTCTTGATACGTAATGGCTTGATTATAAGGAATTTTAAGGGTTTCTTTTCATACTAACTCTTGAAACTTTGTTCCTTTTGGTGCTAATGGTAAATCAAAAGTAGTTAAATCTTGCTTAAAATATTGATCTAATTGCTCCAGACAATTATTAATAACAAGATTATTTGAATTTAAGGTTTCTTGATTAACTTTTGTTTCAATAAACTCTAAACTAAGCACACTTGCTTCAGCAGCAGTAATTTTAATTAAACCAATTGGACTTTGATAATAACCATAACTTGCCATTATATTTTATCTTTCTTTTCTGGTTTTGATGTTTTTGGACCATCATCTGCTTCAATATTTAAAATTAAATCTCGTAATGCCGCCGCTTTTTCAAAATTTAATTCCTTTGCTGCTTGCAACATTTCAAGTCGAATTTCAGCAATAATCTTTTCTTTAGCAGTAACTTTTGCTTTACCTTTTGCTGTTCGTAATTTTTGTAAATCAGAATCTAATTCTTTGGTACTAATAATTTCACTTAATGGTTTTTTAACATTAGTAGGAGTAATATGATGTTTTTCATTATAAGCAATTTGAATTTTTCGTCTTCTATTTGTTTCATCAATTGCTGCTTTCATTGCTAAACTAATTTCATCAGCATAAAGAATAACATGACCATTAACATTTCTTGCAGCGCGACCAATTGTTTGTACTAATGATCTCGTATTTCTTAAAAACCCACTTTTATCAGCATCTAAAACGCAAATTAAAGAAACTTCAGGAACATCTAATCCTTCTCGTAATAAATTAATACCTACAATCGCATCATAAACACCACGGCGTAAATCCAATAAAACTTTTGTTCTTTCCAAAGTTTTTAACTCATTATGTAAATAAGCAACTTTAACTTTTTGTTCTTGTAAATATGCTGTTAATTCTTCAGCCATTCTAATTGTTAAAGTAGTAATAAATACTCGTTCTTGATTTGCTGAGCGTAATTTAATTTGCTTAATAATATCATTAATTTGATTTACTGATGGTTTAATTTCAACTGTTGGATCCAATAAACCAGTTGGTCTAATTACTTGTTGAATTGTTTGATTAAATTCTTTTGGTTCTTTCTTAATTAAATCTAATTCATAATCACCTGGGGTTGCTGAAGTATAAACAACATAATTTAACTTTTGGGAAAATTCTTGAAAGTTTAATGGCCGATTATCTAAAGCACTTGGTAAACGAAAACCAAATTTTACTAAAGTTTCTTTACGACTACGATCATTATTATACATCCCTCGAACTTGTGGTAAAGTCATATGTGACTCATCAACAATTGTTAAATAATCTTGTGGAAAAAAATCAAACAAAGTATAAGGCGATGAACCTGCTGCTCTTTTTTCTAAATAACGAGAATAATTTTCAATCCCATTACAAAAACCAAATTCTCTTAAACTTTCTAAATCATTATTTGTTCTTTGTTCTAATCTTTGTGCTTCTAATAAATAATTATTTTTTCTCATTTTTGCTAATGTTTTTTCTAATTCTTTTTCAATTTCACCAACAGCAAAATTAACTCGTTCTCTAGTACTAACATAATCTTCAGCTGGGAAAATAGTTAAAAATGGAAAGCGTTCTAAAACATTACTATTTAAAATATCAACTTTAGCAATCTCTTCAATTTCATCATCAAATAAACTAATCCGCAAAAAATACTGGTCAGTTCATGATGGTGCAATTTTAATGACATCACCTTTAGCACTAAAACTTCCTGGTACTAATTCTAAATCATTGCGTTGATAACCAATTACAACTAAACGATTTAATAATTCTTGACGATTAATTTTAGTATTTTTTCGTAATTCAAAAAAAGACTTTTGGTATTCTTTTGGATCTTGAGCACCATAAATTGCTGCGACAGAAGCAATAACAATTACATCTTTTTCTGTTGACAAAGCATTTAAAGTACTCAATCGTAACATTTCAATTTCTTGATTAATTTTTGAATTTTTATCAATATAAGTATCGGTTTTTGGCAAATAAGCTTCTGGTTGATAAAAGTCAAAATAAGAAACAAAATATTCAACACGATTTTCTGGAAAAAAAGTTTTTAATTCACCATACAGTTGCATTGCCAAAGTTTTATTATGAACCAAAATTAAGGTTGGTTTTTGTACTTGTTGAATGACATTAGCCATAGTAAAAGTTTTACCTGTTCCTGTGGCACCAAGTAAAACTTGATTTTTAATATTATTTTTAATTCCTTTAACAATTTGCTTAATTGCTGCTGGTTGATCACCAGTTGGTTGATAAGGAGCAACTAGTTTAAACATAACTCACCATTAATATTTAATTATTAATTTAACTTTCTAATTAAATTATAGTACATTTCACCAATAAAATTGGTTTTTGTTACCAAAAATGATTTAACTAAAACTCAAAATAGTAATAAAATCTTGTAATTATAATAATAATTCTATACAATTTGGTAATATATAAAATATATAAATAAGTCCGGAGTATCTTAATGAAAAATAAGAAAACAATTTCAGCATGAGGCTTTATCATGTCAACTTTGGGTACTTCCATTGGTCTTGGTGGAATTTGAGGATTTCCAACTAAAATGAACCAATATGGTGGTACTTTTTTAATACCATTCTTAATTGCTTTAATTGTCTGTGCTGTGCCGTTATTATTAATTGAATTTAACCTTGGAGCAAAATATCGCAAAAATCATGTGATGGTTTTTGAAGAAATAGCTAATAAACCAGGGAAATTCTTTGGTTTTTTACAATCAGCAATGATTTGATTAATGAGTATTTTTTATAGTGTTCTAGTTGCTTGATCACTGTTAGCTTTAATTATGGCATTTCTGCCAGGTCTAACTAAAGAAGATTATTTTTTAAAAGTTTTAATTGGTGAAACTAATCCCAATCCGAAAAGTTTTTCACAATTAGGAAATATTAGTGTTTGAGTTTTGCTTAGTTTAGTAGCAGTTTGATTAATAGCAGGAATCATTGTTTTAGGTAGTGTCGCAAAAGGACTTAATCTTGCTAACAAAATTCTTACTCCTAGTTTATTTGTTTTAATGATAATTATGATGATTTATACTTTGACTTTAGATGGCGCTGGAACAGGGTTAAAAACAATGTTTAGTTTTCATAGTGATAAACTTTTAAGTCCAAGTATTTGAACTGATGCCTTTGGTTCTGCTTTCTTTATGTTAACAACTGGTATTGGAACAATGATTATTTTTGCCAGTTATTCGCCAAAGAAACAAGATAATACTAATAAAAGTTTAATCATTGCCGGTGGTACAACAGTTGTTGCTTTAATTACCGCTTGTACGGTTTTTGGTGGAATTGGTGTTATTGCTCATCATCAAGGAAAAGAAATTAACGATGTTTTTCAACCAGGACCTACTTTAATCTTTCAAGTTTTCCCACAAATCTTTGCCATTATTGCTGGTAATAATAATATGGGATTATTAGTACTTAGCCATATCTTAGCAATCTTTTTCTTTCTATCAGTTTTCTTTGCCGGAATCTCTTCAGTATACGCAATGTTAGAAACAATTGTTAATCCTTTAGTAATTGAATGAAAAGCAAAACGTTCAAGATTAATTATTGGCATCATTATTGTTAGTCTTTTAGTTGATATCTTATTTATTTTTAATAATAGCTCAGCATTAATTGATGGATTAGCTGCTTGAGCAGCAGGAATTTGATTAATGATTACTGGAATCTTTGAATTAATTGGTGTTTCATGAATTTGAAAAATTTATCCTGATTTACGAAAATTCAATAATGAAAGATCTTGATTTAAATGAGATAAATATGGTTTTAGATTTTTTTGTTTAATTATTATTCCTGTAATTATTGCATTGAATCTTGGTTTTGCTATATATCAATTAGTAAATAATATTAAAGCCAATACCTTTGTTTTCTTAACAATTGGAACAACTTTGGGTGCATTTGTTACTTTAATCGCTGCAGCAATCTTTACTTATTTCCAAGATATTAAAAAATTCTTTCAAAAACATAAAAAAAATCATTTAAATTAAAATCTTGAAATAAAAAATAAAAAAACTTGTAATTATCATAATAATCTTATAAAATTTGCTGATATATAAATTTATATATAATTAAATACCAGGAGTATGTTATGAAAAATAAGAAAACAATTTCAGCATGAGGATTTATCATGTCAGCTCTGGGTACGGCTATTGGTCTTGGTGGAATTTGAGGATTCCCAACAAAAATGAATCAATATGGTGGTATCTTTTTGATACCATTTTTAATTGCCTTATTAGTTTGTGGCGTTCCTTTATTATTAATAGAATTTAATCTTGGAACAAAATATCGTAAAAATCATGTGATGATTTTTGAAGAATTAGCTAATAAACCAGGGAAATTCTTTGGTTTTTTACAATCAGCAATGTCTTGATTAACAAGCATTTTCTATAGTGTTCTAGTTGCTTGATCACTGTTAGCTTTAATTATGGCATTTCTGCCAGGTCTAACTAAAGAAGATTATTTTTTAAAAGTTTTAATTGGTCAAACTAATGCTAATCCGCAAGGATTTTCACAATTAGGAAATGTTAGCATTTGAGTTTTACTTAGTTTATTAGCAGTTTGATTATTAACAGGGTTGATTGTTTTAGGTGGTGTTACAAAAGGACTTGATATTGCTAACAAAATTCTTGTTCCTGGTTTATTTATATTAATGATAATTATGATGATTTATACTATGACTTTAGATGGTGCTGGAAGTGGTTTAAAAAAAATGTTCAGTTTTCATAGTAATAGTCTTTTAAACCCAAGCATTTGAACTGATGCCTTTGGTTCTGCTTTTTTTATGTTAACTACTAGTACTGGAGCAATGATTATTTTTGCTAGCTATGCTCCAAAAAATCAAGATAATGTTAATAAAACATTAATAATTGCTGGTGGTACAATTATTGTTGCTTTAATTACATCTTGTACTGTTTTTACTGGCATCGGAGCAATTGCTAAAAACTTAAATCAACCAATTGAAAAAATATTTCAACCAGGTCCAACATTAATATTTCAAGTTTTTCCACAAATCTTTGCCATTATTGCTGGTAATAATAATATCGGACTACTGGTGCTTAGTCATAGTTTGGCAATCTTCTTTTTTCTTTCAGTATTTTTTGCCGGAATTTCCTCATTAATTGCATTATTAGAAGCAATTGTTAATCCTGTTGCAATAGAATGAAAAATAAAACGATCAAAAATAATTATTGGAGTAATTATTATTAGTCTTTTAGTTGATATTTTGTTTATCTTTAATAATAGTGCTGCTTTGATTGATGGTGTTGCTACTTGATCTGCTGGAATTTTACAAATGATTATTGGAATCTTTGAATTAATCGGTGTTTGTTGATTATGAAAAATTTATCCTGATTTACGAAAATTTAATAATGAAAAATCATGATTTAAATGAGATAAATATGGTTTTAGAATTCTTTGCTTAATCATAATCCCACTTATAATTGTTTTAAATCTTGGTTTCGCTTTATATCAACTAATAAATAATATTGAAAGTAATATTTTTGTTTTCTTAACAATTGGTACAACCTTAGGTGCATTTTTTACTTTAATTACTGCGGCAATCTTTACTTACTACCAAACAATTAAAATTAAATTTAATAAATTAAAAAGTAAAATTTCAAAGAATAAAAAATCAAAAGAAAAAGAATCAAATATCGTGAATGAAACGACAAATGAATAAAAACTAATTTGTCTAAATATATTGAATTCCATAATATTTAGTCATGAAACAAAATTAAAAGGAATGGTTTAATCAAGATTTGATTAAGTTCATTCCTTTTTTAATTAAAAAAATTATTATTTTTCTACTTTTCTTAATATATTTATTAGTTTTTCAATCTCTTCAATTCAATATTATTTTTATTTTCTCAATTATTATTTGTGATAATAAAATTAAGAAAAAATAACGGCCAACCAAATTGTAAATTAAAAATCATCATAATTTTAAAAACTTTCTTATTAGTTAAAAAATAAGCTCATGAGGATGCTAACCCAATTAACATTAAAATAACAATAATTAAAAAAAATCAACCGATTAAATTTAAATCGCTAGCATTAACTTGAAAAAATATTATTACTCCACTAATAATTAAAAATAAACTAACTACTTGTAATATGGTTGTAATAATAAGAAATTTTCAAATAAAATCTGATTGCTTTACTTGTTGAAAATCATTTTCATTATTAATTTTGACTTTATATTTTGTTTCTAAAATTATTAATGGAACTGAAAAAGGTAAAAATAAATAAAACATAAAAGTTCAAACTAATTTTTTATTAATTTTTTTGCAATAAAAAACATTGAAAATACCACTAATAAAACAAATAATAAAAATAATCAAACAAATGCTTGCTGGTAAAATTTCATTTTTCTGTCAATCAATCAAATCAAAAGTAACATTAAATATCATTGCAAAAATTAAAAGTAAATATGAAGCTAACAATATTGATTGTAAAGAAATTCTAGTTTTAATCATTTTTAGGCCCCCTTCTTTAAAATTATTGTGCCACTTTTATAATTAAAAATAAATAAAATCTACAAAATTACTTCCTTTTGAAAATATTCTTCTTATTAAATCATTAAAATTTTCATTTGTTTCTTTTTCACAAGAAGCATAAAGATTATATCGATAAACTTTAATGTTTAAGTCTTTAGTGACTTTAATTAGATCATTAAATTCTGGCTTATTATCTTTGATAATTGTTTTAATTTTAATTTCATTTTTATTAATTAGTTCAAGTAATTTTTCATTAATATGACTCATATATTTTGATGTTACTTTTATAGCAACCATAACGAGTTTTGCAATTAACTAGTTTTAGTAACGAATTTTTACTTCCTTGTTTTGAATTAATTAAATCTATTTCATAGTCACCACATTTTCGATGATAAATAATTTGAATATTTCTTTTAATTTCTCTTGAAATTGTGCTTTCGTTTTTTAAGGTCTTTAGCTATTTGTGAGATTGATTTATGTTTTTAGTTTAATAAATATTTAATTAAGTTGCTTAGACTTTATTTTTAATTAAATTCTTGCTCTGCTTGATTAACAAAAGCAAAGAAATTATTAATTAATACTTTTTTCAAAATTTTTACATTTTCATATTTTTCTTCTTCAATTACAACATATTGATTATCAATATAATTATTAGGATCATTTTCAAGTCATTTGTAAAAAGTAGCATGTCTTTTTAGATAATTAATATAAAGGATTAATATTTTAAAATTATATTTTTCCTGACTAAGATGATTTCTTTTTTTTGCTAATTGCTTAGTTATTTTAGCAATTCTTTTTTGATTATGTTGTAAAGGTAAATTATATCTAGAAATTTTACTTTTAGATTTATCATTAAAATAATATTTAAACAATTGAAAAGATTTCACTTCTTCAATATTAATTCTTTCTCTATGAATATGAAAACTAGTAAGAACTTCTTCATTAGTTTGTATACCCAATTTTTTAATGTTTCTTCATAATCTTCTTAATCTGAAATAATAGCCAATAAAAGAAAATAAAAGAATAATTACCTCAGGTATAAGGATTTTTTCTTGAAATAAAAGTCAAGAACCTCATAATAAGACACCATAGCTCATATAAGACATTCCACCAATTATAAAATAAGCAGTTAAATAATGATATTTAAATTTTTTAAGCATAAAAGAAAAATTATCAAATTCTGGTTCTTTAGCAAAAATAATCATAGCATTTTTAAATCGTGATAATCCAATATAAGGAGGTAAGTATGAACCTAAACCAGCTAAAAATCCAACATTTAAAGAAAGTAAAATACATACTACATAAATTCAAGAATAAGACATATCATTTTCCTATTTATAAAAACTAATTCAACCTAATATTCCTGCTATAACTCCAATTAAGGCTACATCTGCTGGAAAAGCTCAAGATGTTGCACTTAATGTACCTTCAATTGCTGACAAAGAAGCACTAAGAATAGTATAAGGTAAATGACCTAAAGTAAAAATATCATTAAATGCAATGATTCCAGTGCTAATTTTTTCTTCTAAATTTTTTCGTTCTTTATTATATTTTTATTTTAACACTTTAAAAAATGAAAACAAGAATCCATTATCCAAAAACAAATACAAAAAATGCAAAATTAATTGCAGATTTTTAAATATTATTTGAAATTGCTATTATTTAAAATACGATATTCGGATAAATCGGAAACTGTGCTAATAATTGATCAACTTCATTTTTCAAAGCAACCAATCCAGAATCTTCAATTCCCTTTGGTAATTTTCATGCTTTAATAATAATTTTTGCTAACTGTTGGAACTCTTTTTCTTTAAAACCTCGTGTTGTCATTGCTGGCGAACCAAAACGAACACCACTAGTAATTTTCGGTGATAATTTATCAAATGGTACAGCATTTTTATTAGCAACGATATTAATTTTTTCTAAAATATCAACCGCTTTTTGACCATTTAAACCATTAATTGTTAAAACATTAATTGTTAATAAATGAGTATCAGTTCCACCTGCAACAACATAAAAACCAGCATTACTAAATTCTTTGGCAAACGCTTTGGCATTTTTAATAACTTGTTTTTGATATTCAACAAATTCAGGAGTTAATGCTTCATAAAATGCTTGGGCTTTTGCCGCAATAATATGTTCTAATGGTCCACCTTGATTACCAGGAAAAACAGCACTATCTACCTTTTTTGCTAATGCTGCAGTAGTTAAAATTGCTCCGCCTCGTGGTCCTCTTAAAGTTTTATGAGTTGTTGTCGTAATTAAATCAGCATGGCAAACTGGTGTTGGATGTTGTTTTGCTGCAATTAAACCAGCAATATGAGCCATATCAACCATTAAATAAGCATTACATGATTCAGCAATTTCACGAAACTTGGCAAAATCAATTGTTCTTGAATAAGCAGAAGCTCCAGCGACAATAATTTTTGGTTGATATGATTTTGCTAATTTTAAAATCGCTTCATAATCTAATTGTTCATTTTTTTCATTAACACCATAAGCTAAACCATGATAGGTTTTCCCAGAAAAATTAACAGGATAACCATGAGTTAAATGTCCTCCAGCATCTAAAGCCATACCCAAAATTGCATCTAACGGATTTAAAACTGCTGCATAAGCTTCAGCATTCGCCTGACTTCCTGAATGTGGTTGGACATTGGCATGAGCATTAGCTTGTTTACAAGTTCATTCTTTACCATTACTATCTTTAAATTTTTCGCCTGGTTTATGACCACAAGCAAATAACGCTTTTAATCTTGTTATTGCTAATTCTTCGGCAATATCAACATTTTCACAACCATTATAATAACGAGCATGAGGATATCCTTCAGCATATTTATTAGTTAAAACACTACCTGCTAACTTTAATACTGCTTGTGAAACATAGTTTTCTGAAGCAATTAATTCAATATGATTTTGTTGGCGATTGATTTCATTTCTAACAACATCAGTTAACTTTGGATCTAACCCTTTATTAAATGCTTGATCAACCTTAGTTTGATAATTTAAAATTGGTTTTATTTCATCTGATTTTTTCATAAAGACTTGCTCGCATTCTTACTTTTTCTTGATTTTGTATTAATTTAATTTTTTAATTCTAAATTGATGTCGTTCTTCAGTACTCGTTGGTGTATTTAAAAATACCTTTACTAATTCAACACCTTTTTCAGCAGCAATAATTCTTGCTCCTAAAGCAAGAACATTGGCATTATTGTGTGAGCGAGCTAACCGTGCTGTTTCTTCTTCATAAGCTAACGCACATCTAATTCCAGGAACTCTATTAGCTGCAATATTAATTCCGATTCCGGTTCCACAAATTGCAATTCCAACATCGGCTTTTTGATCTGAAATTGCTTTACCAATTTTAAAACCATAATCAGGATAATCAACTGGTTTAGAATTAACAGTTCCCAAATCCAAAACTTGATAACCTTGCTTTTTTAAATATTCAATAATTGGTTTACGAAACTCAAAAGCAGTATGATCGTTAGCAATTGCTACTCTAATTTTCTTTTCCATAAAATCACTCCTCACTATCAAGAGTTATTATTTTAATCTTGCCATTAAAAAATAATTCTTATTGTTTCAATTTTAACAAAATTTAAAAAAAATAACTAATATCAAAAATATTAGTTATTTTATCTTGTTAATTATTTTTTGTTTCAAAACTTATTTTTAGTTGCTTTCTTTGAATTTTCTTTTTTATCACCCAATAAAACTTGAAAAATACACTGGAATGGAAATCAAATAATACTAGCACATATAAAACCAATGAATAGTATAATTCAAAATATCTTAATAATTTTTTTCCCCATATTTATTTTTCTTTCTTATGATTTACCATAAGAACCAAATTCTTTTAATAACTCAATCGCTTTAGTTTTAATTGCTAAAGTTGCATCTTTCATTAATTTTCTTGGATCATAACCTTTATTTTCTTGGTCTTTATTATTAATAATATAATTTCTAATTGCTCCAGCAAATGCTTCTTGCAATTCAGTATTAACATTAACTTTAGCAATTCCTAAACTGATTGCTTTTGCTACTTGTTCTTTGGGAATTCCTGAACCACCATGCAATACTAATGGTTTGTTACTTGCTTCAGCGATTTGTTTTAAAACATCAAAGTTTAAACCTTTTCAACCATCTGGGTAACGACCATGAACATTATTAATTCCTGCGGCTAAAATATCAATTCCTAATTTAGCTAAACTTTGACATTCTTGTGGATCAGCAACTTCACCCAAACCAACAACACCATCTTCTTCGCCACCAACACTACCAGCTTCGGCTTCAACTGAAGCATGATATTTTTTAGCTAAAGCAATAACTTTTTTAGTAGTTTCTAAATTTTCTGGAAAACTCAAGTGTGAACCATCAAACATAACTGAAGTAAATCCTGCTTCTAATGCTGATTGACATGCTTGATATGATTGACCATGATCTAAATGTAAAACAATTGGGACAGTAATTTTTAAATCTGCCATTAAAGATTTAACCATATTGGCAACAACATTATAACCACCCATATATTTAATTGCTCCTTCTGAAGCACCTAAAATAATACCACTTTTAGTTTCTTGAGCCACTTCTAAAAGACTTTTTGTTCATTCTAAATTATTAATATTAAAATGAGCAACGGCATATTTACCTGCTTTAGCGTCATCAACTAAAACTTTAGCATTAACAAAATTTTTCAAACTTGCACCTTCTTATTTTCTATTATTTATTCTAAACACTTATAAAATATTATCACATTTTAAAAAATATTAAATAGCAATTTATTCAATTATGGCTTTAATAAAACCTAAAAATAAAGGATTAGGATGATTAAGTCTTGAAGTAAATTCAGGATGAAATTGACTAGCAATAAAAAACGGATGAACCTTGTTTGGTAATTCAATTATTTCAACTAAATCTTTTTCTTGATAAACACCACTAACAACTAAACCATTATCAATTAATCGTTGACGAAAACGGTTATTAAATTCATAACGATGACGATGTCTTTCTTCAACAATATCTTTTTGATAAAGTTTTCTTGCTAAAGTATTACTTTCTAGTACTGAAGGAAAATTACCTAAACGCAAAGTACCACCAATACCATCAATTAAAGAATTACCTCTTGATAAGTCAAAGATTGGATATTCTGTTTCACGATTAAATTCAGTTGAATTAGCATTAGTTAAACCACAAACATTACGAGCAAACTCAACACATGCTAATTGCATTCCTAAGCAAAGACCTAAAAATGGAATTTTATGTGTTCTGGCAAAATTAATTGCTAAAATTTTACCTTCAACACCTCTTTCACCAAAACCACCAGGAACAACAATCCCGTGATATTTACTCAAAATTTCTTTAATGTTTTTATTAGTTAATTTTTCAGCATCAAGAATATCATATTTCACTTTAACATTAGAACTATAACCAGCAATTTTTAATGATTCAATCACTGATAAATAAGCATCACTTAAATTAGCATACTTACCAGTAATTGCAATCTTTACTTCTTTTTTAAGATTTTCAATTTGATTATTAATTTTTTGTCATTCTTTAATATTAACTGGTGTTTTATTTAAACCTAATAAATTAGTTAAAAGCAAATCAATTTTTTGATCAACCAAAATTAAAGGGACTTGATAAATACTATTACAATCAGGCACTGATAAAACATATTCTTTTTGAACATTACAAAATAATGATAACTTATCTAAAATTATATCAGGAACTTGTGCATCACTACGACAAAGTAAAATATCAGGTTGAATTCCTAAAGACAATAATTCTTTAACAGAATTCTGACTTGGTTTTGTTTTAAATTCACCAGCAACAGTTAAATAAGGAATTAAAGTTGTATGCAAAATCGCAACATTTTCTTTGCCTTTTTCATAGCGAATTTGTCTAATTGCTTCAATAAAAGCTAAAGATTCAATGTCACCAACTGTGCCACCAATTTCAATAATAACAATATCAGCTTGACTAGACAATGCTACTTTAAAAATCCGATTTTTAATTTCATCAGTAACATGAGGAATTACTTGAACAGTTGTACCATGATAAAGCCCTTTTCGTTCTTTTTCAATCACTGTTTGGTAAATTCGACCAGCTGTGACATTTGATGCTGAAGTTAAATTTTCATCAATAAATCGTTCATAATGTCCTAAATCTAAATCAGTTTCAGCACCATCACTAGTAACAAAAACTTCACCATGTTGATATGGACTCATTGTCCCTGGATCAATATTAATATAAGGATCAATTTTTTGCATAAAAACTTTTAATTTTTTTTGTTTTAAAATTCGGCCAACTGACGCAGCAATAATTCCTTTTCCTAAAGATGATACAACACCACCAGTAATAAAAATATATTTAGTATCCATAATTCTGTACCTAACTTTTAATTTTAAAAATCTTCTTCTTGTAAGATTCTTTTATTTAAATCTAAATCAAGAGTTTCAACGTCTCCATCGCCATAATTATCTTCAGCAATAAAGATTTCATCTTCATCATCATCTGAATCTTCTTCTTTTTCTGAAAAGATTTCTGTTTCTTCTGTAATTTCTTCTGATAAATCAAATTCATCATCAGTATCATCACTAGTAATTGATGTTACTTGTGATTTAATTTCTTCTAAAGAAATCTCATTTCTTGGATATCATAATTTATCACTTTTCAAGAAGAATTTAGTATCTAAAATCATCCCTGTATAAAGATTACCAATTGCTTTTTCTTCATATTGTGAAGAAATATTTAATTCTTTTTTAACATACTTTCAAATATCATTGAAACTTGCTTTCTTATGTTTCATTAAATATTGATAGGCTACTTCAAGTAACCTAGTACGATTTTCCATTCCTTTTCACCTCAAATTTATTGTGTTTTACATTTTGTCTGGCGCATTAACACCTATTAATTTTAAACCATTAAATAATAAATACTTAATTGTTAAAACTAAACTTAATCTTTGATCAGTTAACTTCTGATTATCAATGTTAATAATTTTACACTCATTATAATAAGAGTGAAAAGATTTTGCTAATCTTTGTAAATAATTTGCCATTAAATGCGGTTGTAAAGTTGTAACAATCCGATTCAAAACAAAATTATATTCATCAATTAAGATTAATAATTCTTTTTCTTTTTTATTTGTTAATAAATTAATTGTTTTTATAGCATTAAATTTTTCTGCTTGACTAAAAATTTGATTAATTCGAGCATGAGCATATTGTAAATAAAATACTGGATTATCTTGATTTTTCTTTGTTGCAATATCAATATCAATATCTAAATGGCTTTCAGAAGCACGAGAAATCATATAATATCGCAAAACATCTTTGCCAACAATTGCTAATAATTCTTTCATTGTAATTGAAGTTCCTGCTCGTTTTGACATTTTTTGCTCAACACCATTTCTTATCAAACGAACTAATTGCGTTGGAACAATAATTAATTTATTAGGATCATCATTTAAAGCAGCCATTCCTGATTTAATTCGAGCAATATAACCAGAATGGTCAGCACCTCAAATATTAATTAATAAATCACTACGATGATACTTAATATCGTGATAAGTTAAATCAGGTAGCATATAAGTATAAGAACCATCAGATTTAATAATTACTCGATCTTTATCATCACCAAAACTAGTACTTTTTAATCAAGTAGCACCTTCTGATTGATAACTATTACCATTTTCTTTTAACTTTGTTAAAACTTTTTTAATTGCTCCTGTTTGATAAAGACTTCTTTCAGAAAATCAAATTTCCATTTCAACATCAAAATTTGATAAATCATTTTTAATTTCTTGTAACATATAGTTAATTCCAAATTCAGCAAAAACTTTATGATTTTTTTCATCCAATTGCTTTTTATAAAACTTTAATTGATATTTATCTTTGAAAGCTTGTGCTGCTGAAATAATTTCAGCACCATGATAACTATCTTCTGGTAATGAAATATTAGCTCCACAAAGATTTTGATAACGAACAAAAATTGAATTAACTAAAATATTAATTTGATTACCAGCATCATTAATATAATATTCACGAATAACATGATAGCCACAATGCTCTAAAATATTAGCAAGTGTTGAACCAATTGCAGCATTTCTTGCATGCCCTAAATGTAATAATCCTGTTGGATTAGCACTAACAAACTCAACATTATATTTTAAATTATTTGGTTTTAATTTCGCATAATTTTCTTTTTGACTTAAAACTGCTTTTAAAATTGGATAAAAAGCATCAATTTTAATTGTAAAATTAATAAATCCTGGCCCCAAAATTGTAATCTTTTCAATTAAATCTTTTTTAACGATTTTATCGACAATTTCTTTAGCAATTAAGCTAGGTTTTTTTTGATATTTCTTCGCTAATTGTAAAGCAAGATTTGATCAATAATCGCCAAAATCATTTTTTTGTTGATTAAATTCGACACTAATACTTGCTTCATTAATTTGATAATCAGTCTTTTTTACAGCAACAATAAGAATTTGTTTTAATTGATCAGTAATATAACTATTCTCTTTTTTTTCCTGCACTATTGTTCTCCTTTTAATAAATTTTTTTCATTTTGTTTGAGATAATTAATCTTTAATTAAAATATTTTGTTCTTGATCATTTTTATTAGTTAAAAATTGATTAATAATTTGATTAACATATTGAATAAAACCAATCCGAATGAAAAAACGTAAATTAACTAACTCTTGATAACTTAAATTAATTAATTCTTGATAATCACCAAAAATTTCTTGATCTAATAAATTTCGGAATTTACTATCAATTTGATTATTATCATCAAAATCATTAGCACCTATTAGATTAATTAAACTTTTATCTAATTGTAAATGCTCTAAATTCTCATTTTTAATATTTTTATTATCATATATTTTAATTAATTTTAAATATAATTTTTGTAACAAACTCAAAGCATGAACAAAGTTATCTAATAATTCCTTTTCATTAATAACTAAATAACTATTTTCATTAAAATAACTATTGTTAGGTCCTGCTTCATACCTTGCTGCTTGACCACCAGGATTAATTTTTTCAAAATATCGTAAATATTCTCGTAAATCCTTTAAAATAATTACCAATTCTTCATCATCAATCCGATTAATACTAATTAATTTAATTAAACGAATTAAATTATGAAAATTAATTTGTTTTTTTTGAGCTGTTGGTTCACTACTAATGTATTTTTTTAAACAGTGTTTTAACTTCAATTCTAAAGATTGATAAACCATAAATAAAGTAATATGAAAATTATCAAAACCAATTCCTCTTTTAATATTTAACAAAGCATTTACAGCAAACATATTGGCACGATCGTTATCATTTCCTAAAACACTAGTTAAGTCAACGCTACGATAATAATTACTAATTAATTTTCTTAAAGTTTCAACAAATAATTTATGCTCTTGTTCTGCTAATTCAATAGTAAGGTTATTAATTTCATCAAGATCATTATATTTATCACCAATAAAAAGATAAGTAAAAATTGCAAAATCAATAATCACTTTTTCACGAAGGTTGTTTTCTTGTAAATTCAATTTTATTTTAACATCATCAATTGCAACTTTATTTAAAAGTATTCCTAAAATTACAATACTTTCATCATAATCAAAATTATATTTTGTCATTTCTTGATAAAAATCATTTACTGACATATTTAAAATTTGTGCTTCATGATAAGTTAAAACTTTTTTAAGTGGTGAAAAAATATTCATTGGTATTCCTCATTAAAAATAAAAAAATCTTAATTTTAATAATTTTTAACATAATATTAAAATTAAGGCAACCTTTTACCTTGAATTCAAAAACTATTTTTTTATTAAAGAGTAATAAAGGATATGTTCTTTTGTTGAGCTGTTTAAAATTTTTGAAACTTTTTCTAAAGGTAAGATTTTATTATTGTTAAGTTTAATCATAATTGGTTCTTTTGTCACATCATAAATAACATTTTTTATTACTTGCGATTGATTTGAAGTACTAGATTTTTCATTTTCTAAAGTTAACTTATATTGTTCTTGATTAAATAAAATTGCTTTTGCTCAAACAATTAAAGTTTCATCAGTTTCATAAAAAATAATATCTTGGACTAGTTTAAGAATTGTTGCATCATTAAGCTTTAAATATTCATTAACACTAATCATTTCTTGTTTTAAAATTGGAATAATTATCGCAATATTAATTTTTCATTGATAGTTTTCTTGCAATAATTTTCTTAATTGACTAAATAATTTTTGCAATTTTAAATCAAAAAAAATACTGCTTTTATGGAAATAAACTTGAAAATACATATGAAATCTTGTTACTAAATAATTTTCAATTGCCCAGAGTGCTTTATAATTAAAAACAATTCCATGTTTTTGATCAATAATCATATTACTAATTACTCAATCTAAATCAATTGAACCATAATCAACACCAGTAAAATAACAATCACGAATTAAATAATCAATTCGGTCACAATCAAGTTGTGATGAAATTAATTGAATTTGATATTTCGGACATTTTTTGTGATCTTTTTTTATAATATTAATAATGTCATTAGCATTAATATGATATCTTTTTAAAATTTGATTAACTTCAGTCGTTTCATCACCAATAATAGCACAAGTATAAAATTCATGACTAAATTGATACTTACTATCATTATTAAAATTAGTAACTCCTTCAAAACTATGAGAAAAAGGACCATGTCCTAAATCATGTAATAAGCCAGCAATTTTAATAATTAACTTTTCTTTTTCACTAATTAATTTATTATTACCAATTTGGTTAAGAACACGAGTTAAAACATGATAAACTCCTAAACTATGAGTAAATCTTGTATGCGTAGCACTAGGAAAAGCAATTTGTGCACCACCTAATTGACTAATTCATCGTAATCTTTGAAATTCTTTACTATCAATTAGTGCTTTAATCACCGGTTCGTTAATATTAATATTCTTATGAATTGCGTCACGGATAAAAATTTGCTGATTTAAACTTTCATTTTGCTTCATAATTAACCCCTAAAATTTTAAATCTTTAATATTTGTTAAAATATTCTTTTTCCCTAATAATTTAATTGTCTTTGGTAATTCTGGACCACTTGTTTGTCGAGAACAAGCAATCCGAATTGTCATAAATAATAATTTACCAGAAATCTTTGTTTCACTTTTAACTTGATTAATAACATCATGAATCTTTTCTTCATTTCAATCATCAAGTTGGTTAATCTTTTGACTAAAAACTTTTATTACAAGTTGTGATGAAGTAGAATTATTTTTCAAAAATTCTTGACTATCTTTTGTTAAAGTTGTTTTATCTTCTAAAAAGAATTTAATTAGCTGAGTAATTTCAGCACCATACATTAATTGTTTTTGGTAAATCAATAGTAATTCTTTTCATCAAGTTTCAGGTCTACTATTTCAATCATACGCTTTTTTAACAAAAGGAGTAACTAAATCTAAATATTTTGCTTCAGAAAGTTCTTTAATATAATGATTATTAACTCATAATAATTTTTTAATATCAAACATTCCTGGTGACTTACTAAAATAATCACTATTAAAAATCTTAATTAATTCTGCTTTAGAAAAGATTTCCCGTTCTTCATGAGGATTTCACCCTAATAAACTAATAAAATTGAATAGCGCTTCTGGTAAATATCCTTCATTACGGTATTGTTCAATAAATTGCATTAAACTACCATCTCGTTTTGATAATTTTTTGCCTTCTTGATTAGTAATTAAAGTTAAATGACCAAATTTTGGTGCACTTCATTTAAAATAATCATAAACAATTAATTGTCTTGGTGTATTTGACAAGTGCTCAGCACCACGAAAAACATGACTAATTTTCATTAAATAATCATCAATAACAACAGCAAAATTATATGTTGCGATACCATTAGTTTTAATAATAACAAAATCGCCAATATCTTTACTATTAAAACTTACTTCACCACGAACAATATCATTAATAATAAAAGTTCTATGTTTTGGTGATTTTAACCGAATTGCAAAAGCAACTTTACTTTGTAATTTTTTATTAACTTCAGAAGGTGATAATTTAGCACAACGACCATCATATTTAAAGGCAGGAACCTTTGCTTTTTCTTGCGCTTTTTTCATTGCTTCTAAAATTTTTGGCGTACAAAAACAATGATAAGCATGATTTTCATCAATTAATTTATTAGCATAATGACGATAAATATCTAATCTTTCAGTTTGTTGATAAGGGCCATATTTGCTACCTTTAGTATCAATTGTTTCATCAATTTCTAAACCTAATCAGCGTAAATTATTTAATTGTGAAGCAATACCATCAGCAACATTTCTTGCTATATCAGTATCTTCAATTCGCACGATAAATTTACCATTATTATGTTTGGCAAATAAGTAATTAAAAATTGCGGTTCTTGCTCCACCAATATGTAAATACCCTGTTGGGCTTGGAGCATATCTAACACGAATTTCCATTTTTCATCCATTCTTTATTTATTTTTTTTAAGTTTTTTTATTCTTTGTTTCTTTTTCTTTCGTGCCATTATTTTATCAGTAGTATCAAGATTCAAAGTAATAGTTTGAGTTTCATTTGGATCAAATTCACTATTACTTGGAAAGGGAGCAGTAATTTCTAAATTTAATTCTTCTTTTTGATTAGCATTATTATGTCTTGTTCAATCAAGATTTTTTTGGTGTAGTTTAAGAATTAAAAAAATCGAAAGAATTAATAAAATTAAGAAAATGGCAAAAACTGATCAAATTTCAATAATATTAAGTCAATTTTGATAAAAATGATTAGCATTATAAGTTATTCCACTTGAATTTTCAACAATCTTTATTGCACTATTATTTCATTGATAATAAAATAATTGAGAAATAAAACCAAAATAAAAACCAACGATAACTAATGTAAAACCAACAATTAAACCAACTAACTTTTTTCTTGGTGTATCTGCGATTGAAACTAACGTTTGACTAAGAATTGCACCTAAAATACCAAAAAAAGCAAAAACCGTTCCAATTGTTATTAGACCATAAATCGCAAAAGAACTAGCACTTGATATTTTGTCACCATTATTATTACCAATTACCTTAAATCCTTGAGAATACAATCTAAGTAATTCATGGTTCTCTCAAATTATAACTAAAAATATTAAATTATAAATACCAAATAAAAATAAAATAATATAAAAAATTGAAAATCAAGCAATTCTACTTTTATTTTCCATATTTATTCTCCCATCTTAGAATAAATATATCATTTTATTAAGAATTACTTGTTGATTTAGATTTTTACTTTTTTAATTTATTTTGTTTTTTTAATGCTTTTTTAGCTTTCTTATCAATTGATCTTTGTCGATAAATTTCATAATCACTCGGCATAAAAGAAAATTTATGACGCATAATTCAAAAAAAGATTTGCAAAAAAAACATGGCAAATATCATTAAAACAACTAGAACAATTAAGACACCACGATTAATTCAATGATAAAATCCTGTATCTAAATACTGATTAGAATATGTTATTTGTAATTGACTATTCAAAAGAACACTAACTACTAAAAATCAAAAACTGAAATAAAGCATAATAAGACTACTTTTTGGATTATGATAAATTTTGTGTGGTGCAAAAAATAATAAAATTCAAGAAAAAGTAACTAAAACCATATTAAGAATTGGTGTACAAAAAATATTAATGTCTTTCATACTGCCACTAATTTGATATTTATTATTAACTGCTAAATTAACAATGATAAAAAGACTAAAAGCAAAAACTAAAATTCCAAAGAATCAAAATAAACCAGAATAAGCAAAATAAGCTGTTCTAATTTTATCTTGATAAGGAACAAAGCGATGTTTTTTAATATTTTCGCTTGCTTTAGAATTTAAAAAAAGTTTTTGGTTTTCCATCATTTCACCTTTTAATTAGGAAGTGCTTCAACTACTAAAATTAAAAATATTGCAGATACTACTTGGAATGCTCAAGCAATTAAAGTAATTATTGAATAAAATAATAAAGTTGGTGTTCCTCAAAAAACAAAAGAACCACTAAGAATTAAAGTTGAAAGAATTAAAGTTAAAATAGCAATAATTCGGAAATAATTCTTTTTCTTTGCTTTTCTAGCTGGCAAAAGAAAAGCTAAAATATCAATTAAAACTGAAATACCAACATAACATAAAGCTAAAATTGTTTGATATTTAGTTAATCCAAGAATTGTTAATTCTTTACCAGAAATTAAACCTACTAATAGTAAGATTAAGAAAACAGCACAAGCTCCAAGATGAACAATTGATGAAATAAATAGCATCATTCGTCCTTGTTTTAATTTTTTAAAGACTGGATCTTTCAACTTAGTATCGTGAGGAACATAAGCTTCACGCTCTTTATTATATTCAATTTGATTATTTTTGTTCGACATTTACATATTACTCCTTTATATTATTTTTTTGAAAAAAATAAATTATTTACTATATTTTATAACAATTATTAAAATTGACAAAAAAATCTTTTTTTAATTTAATTAAACATTAAAACGGAAATAGCATATATCACCATCTTGCATTTCATAAGTTTTACCTTCAACTCTTAATTTACCACCATCTTTAACTTTTCTTTCATTACCAAAAGCAATTAAATCTTGATAATTATAAACTTCAACACGAATAAAACCTTTCATAAAATCAGTATGAATAATTCCAGCACACTCTGGTGCTTTCATTCCCTGAATAAAAGTTCATGCATGAACTTCTTTTGGACCTGCCGTAAAAAAAGTTGCTAAATTAAGTAATTTATAAGTCGCTAAGACAATTTGATCAATACCAGACATTGGAACATTCAACATTGCTAAATATTCTTTTTTTTCTGCTTCATCAAATTCTGAAATTTCACTCTCAACTTTAGCACAAACAGCAATTACTGCTAAATCTTTTTTCTTAGCATAAGCTTTTAAAGTTTCAAGATAATGATTTTCTTTTTTATTTAAGTCACTTTCAGCAATATTAGCAATTAAAATTAACGGTTTAATTGTTAAAAAGTTAAATGGTTTAACAATTAATTTTGCTTCTTCATCTAATTTTTGATCACGAACAGCAATTCCCTGATCTAATGATTGATTAATTTTCTTTAATAAAGCAATTTCTGCTAAAAGCATTTTATCATTAGTAGACTTGGCTTTTTTTTCAACTCGTTCTAAACGATTTTTAATTACTTCTTGGTCAGCAAAAATTAATTCTAATTCAATTACTTCAAAGTCAGCAACAGGATCAATCTTATTGGCAACATGAGTAATGTTATTATCTTCAAAACAACGAATTACTTGGCAAATGGCATCAACTTCTCTAATATTAGCTAAAAATTGATTACCCAAACCTTGGCCTTTACTTGCTCCCTTTACTAAACCAGCAATATCATGTAACTCTAAAACTGTTGGTACTACTTTTGTTGGTTGAAAAACTGTAACTAAATCATTAATTCTTGGATCATTAACAATACAAGTTGCAATATTTGGTTTAATTGTAGCAAAAGGATAATTTTCAATTAGCACTTGGGAATTAGTAAGCGCTTTAAAAAGTGTTGACTTACCAACATTAGGTAAACCAACAATACCTGCTTTTAACATTTGTACTCCTTTAATATATTTACTTATACTATGCTAACATAAAAAGCAGAAATAAAAAAGAGACAAAAGTCTCTTTCTTTAGCCTATAATAGCCGATCAACACATGACGGTTAGATTGCAGAATTAAATCAAAATCGCATTTCATAGGTCTTTCATTATTAATTTTACCTAACTAGAAAAGATTGTCAATACTTTTTAAACATATATAACAAATTAACTTATTATAATTTTTGGTTCTTCAATATTTTCTATTTTCTTTACCTCTTCTCCTGTTAAATATTCTTTTAATAAAGAAACCTTGCTTTCAATATTTTCATTATCAAAACATATTTCTTCAATTTTTTTACAAAAACCAATTCAATTTTCTTTAAATCTAAAAAAATCAGCTTCATCTTGTTTTATTTGCGTCATTTTCTTTTTAAAAAATTCATTCAATAAATTAAATATATTTTTAAAATTTTTACTTAAAAAATCTTTTATAAAATCATCTTTTTCAGATCTTAAAAGCATATAAAAAACATAATTAATTACATCAAATGATTTAGGTTGTTCATGTCAAATTTTTTTATATTGTTCTGATTTAAGATTAATATATATAAAAACTAACTTTAACATTTTTCCAATAGCTTCTTTACTATTGTTTTCTAACGATAAAATTGCTTCTTCTGTATGATAATAAGTGCTTGATGGTTTTAAATTTCCTTTACCAATATTACTATACACTTCCTCAAACATTTTCTTAAGACTATTTTTTACTGTTATTTGCTTATCATAACAACTAGCAAATAATTTTATTAATTCTTCTGATGTAATAGTATTATTGAAAAATTTTGAAGCATTATTAACTTCAGATGAACCTTTTTTATAAATATAGAAAATTTCCTTTTTTATTAGAATTTCTTTAACATTTTTTTGAAAAGTTTTTAAACTCATTAAATCTTTTACATTAATTTGATTTTGATTATTACTTGCAAAAGGAATTTTTATTTCTAATTCTTTTTGTTTTAATTCATATAATTTTACTAAAATACTTATATTACTTAAGTTAAGATTTTCTTTTTTACCTTTTATATATAACTCATATAAAGATCTAACAGTTTGTTGTCCATTAATAATATTACAATTTTGAAATGATATTCTATTTCTATTTTCATTATTAAATAAAAGATTATCAACTAATATAGTTATTCCATTATTTAAAAGAAAAAAATTTAATTCATTTTTATTTAAACTTTCTTTTATTTCTGAATTTATTATATTTGCTTTAACCTCATATCTAACATTACCTTCAAAAATTGAATCTAGAGTGTTGCCATTGCTAATTTCTTCTTCAATTATCTTGATTAAGTCCATAGCCTTAATAGGAAAAATAATACCCTTATTATTCTTATCATCTTTATAAACTATAGTATTTTTAGCTTTTTCATGCTCAATATTCAAATTATGTTTAACATCATTAACAATTTTAAAACCTGTATTAATTTCTAAAATAACTTTTTTAAAGAAATCAACAAGTCTCATCATATGTTTTTCAACTTCAGAAGGATCAACTCAATTAATTAATTGACATTTCTTTTCACTATTATAAACAAAAAGGAATTCAGGATCATAAATTCAATTTCTTTCTTCAAGTCAATCTAATACTTTAGAGTTTATATTTGTTAATTTTTGTTTTTCAATTAGTGGTTTATCAGATGTCAATATTTGATTTATTTCATCAGCTTTAATTCTAGATTTACTATATTGTCCAGAATTTACTTTATCTGTATTCTTCACTTGAATTAAATATAAAGTTTTCTTATTAAAAAAAACTACATCAATACCAGTTGCTATTTTATCATTTTCATTTATAACATAATCTTTTGCAATATTAATATCTTGATTAGAAATTCAAGATGCAACTAAATATTCAAGAACTAAATCTTCTTTTGCTTTTTTATGTTCTTTATTCATACTTTTATAATCTTTAAACATTTTAACTGTTTCAGATTTTAAAAAGTTATTTAATTTACTATACATTTCATTCTCCCCTAACTTAATAACCAAAATTATTCATATTCTTTATATAATTTATTCTAATCATATTATAAAATAAACAAAGGTTTAAAAACATATTTTTTAGTGAATATAAAAGGTACAAAAAATTAAATTATGTATTACGATTATAAAAATGCAAAAAAAAGAATTATTGATACTATATCTTCAAAAACAGATATTGATCGAGAATCAAAATATATCCCAAAAAATGAATCAGAGTTTACATTCAAAAATGGAATTAAAACATGAGTTGGTGCTTTATTTGTAGACATAGTTGACTCTTCTCGTCTTTTTAAAGAAGAAAAAGATGAAAGAATTGCTCAAATAATAAGAAGTTTTTGCGATGAAATAATTAGAATTTTAAGTCTAAATGATAACTACAGACAAATTGGTATCAGAGGTGATTGTATTTTTGCAATTTATGATGCACCAAAGATTATAGATACAGAATCAATACTATTGGATGCTTCATATATTAATACTTTTCAAAATATGTTTCAAAAAATCTTACAAGATAATCAATTTCCTACTTTTGAAATCGGAATAGGTCTAGGATTATCAGAAACATTAGTAATAAAAGCTGGACAAAAAGGAAGCGGCATTAACAATTATATTTGAATTGGAAGTTCTGTTGTAAATGCATCAAAATTATCATCTGAAGCAGGACGAAATCAGAATTCACCAATTCTATTAGATAAAACCTTCAAACATAATTTAAATAAATATTGTAAAAGAAACTATGCCAAATCTTGATTTAAAGTCATTTACTCAGAAAAATTAAAAGAATATATTTTTGGAGTATCTATAGTAAACATAGATTTTGATGAATGAATAACAAATGAATTTTTAAGAACTTCAAGTTCACTTTCTTTATTTAATTAAATCTAACAATTTTAATAAACTTAAAAAATAAAAAAGAGATATTAATATCTCTTTTTTAGCCTCATGGGTTCTGCGCTTACATCGCAGTTAGATTCCGAAAGCTGTCATCAACTTGCACAAGGTCTTACTTAATTATTTTATCATCTTCTTCAAAAAAGACAAGATTTTTAAGTAAATTTTGCTTATTTTCATACGGAAAAAATGATTGATATTGAACTAAATTTATTTTTTTTATTTTAAGCAAATTTATCAATATATTTATTTTTTTGTTATTAGAATAATTATATAATTTATACAATATATAGCATATAATATCAGCGCATCTAATCTCTGGATAAATTTTTGAATCTTTTTTAATTACAGAAAAATTAACATTATAATTATGAAAATGTAAATTCAAATGAGTTTCTAATGAATCTTTAAAATTAGTAGCAATAGTTCTATTATCCATATGAATTTCAATATTTTGATAAATAGAAACATCAATAATTTTAGTTTTTATTAAATAATTTACTAATAATTTAACAAAAAAATTAAAAGCTTCATTTTCATTTCATTTTTGTTTTTTTAAATTATGTTTATCAACTAAAATTGATACAGGAATAAAATCATTAGTACTATTTTTAATATATGAAATATATTCAACTGAATGCTTATATAAAAGTTTATATCCTTTTATTTCATCTAATTTATTAATGTAACTATTTTCAAATTTTAATTTTTGTTCAATTTTCTTACATTTAGATCTTATATAATTTATATCATTAATAAGATAACCACCAATACCAAAATATCTTTCATTTTTTAAATGCATACCACTTAATTCATCTATAACAAGGTAAATTGTTTTATTACTTAATACCCCAGAATTATTCATATCGATACTCTTTCTATGATTATTCTGGTTATATTATAAAACAAATAAAGGTCTAAAAATATGTTTTTAGACCTTTATATTTTTTTAATCAATCAACTTCAATAATTCTAATAAACGATTTAAATCTTGATTATTATGATAACTAATAATCATTTTTTTATCTTTAATCTTTACTTTCGTACTTAACTTACGACTTAAATTATTTTCTAAATCATTTAAATAAATATCATTTGGTTTTAAATTAGGTTTCTTTTTTGAATTTAATAATTGCTGAGCTTTAATCATATCTTCAACTTTACGAACAGTTCATTTTTCTTCAAAAGCACGATGAGCTAAATTAACAATTAAAATACTATTTGGTGTTAATTGTAATAATGGTTTCACATGACCCATGGTTAACTTATCATCTTTAACCATTTTTAATACTTCAGCTGGCAAATCTAAAATTCTCATTGTATTAGTAACATGAGATCTTGATTTGTTAACTTTTTTCGCTAACTCTTCATGAGTTCATTTCATTTTATCAATTAAAGTTCGATAAGCTTGTGCTTCTTCAAAAGCATTTAAATCAACTCTTTGAATATTTTCAATTAAAGCAAATTCCATAATTTGTTGATCTGTTGCTTCAATTATTACTGCTTTAATTGTTTTTAATCCTGCAAGTTCTGAAGCTTTCTTTCTTCGTTCACCAGCAATTAATTGATAAAATTCACTATCTTTAATTTTTGCAATAATAACTGGTTGAATTAAACCATGAGTCTTAATTGATTGACTCAATTCTTCTAATTCTTGAGAATTAAAATGCTTTCTTGGTTGATGAGGATTTGGAATAATTTTATTTAAAGCAACTTCTTGCGATAAACTTTCTTGAACTTCAGGTGACTTTTCAATATTATCAACTAAATCATTAAGACCATCACCAAAAATTGTTTCTAATCCTTTAATTCCCAATCTACTTTTCTTATTATTAGCCATTATTTAAAACCTCACTAACTAAATTGCGATAAGCAACGGCTCCACGACATTTTGGTCGGTAATCAAAAATATTTTTTCCGTGTGACGGAGCTTCACTTAAAGTAATATTTCGCGGAATATAATTACGATAAACTCTTTCTTTGAAATTTTTCTTAATTTCTTTAATTACTTCAACCGAAGCATTAGTATGAATATTAACCATTGTTAGTAAAATGCCTTCAATTTTTAAATTCGGATTAAATAATTGTTGAATTCACCGAATTGTTGATAATAATTGCACTAATCCACCCAAAGCATAAAATTCAGCTTGTAACGGAATAATTACTGAATCAGAAGCAGACAAAGCATTACGATTAATTAAACCTAAACTTGGTGGGCAATCAATAATAATATAATCATACTTATTGCGAACTGGAGCAAGTTTTTCTAATAAAACATTTTTTTTCGTTTTTGAATGTTCTAAAAGGAAAATTTCAGCACCTGCTAAAGAAATTGTTGCTGGTACTAAATCAACACCTTTGCAAACATTAGGTTTAATTACTTCTTCAATCGTTGTTTCATTAACAATAACATCATAAATATCTTTATTAAGATTATTAAAATTAAATCCCATCGAAATTGTCGCACTTCCTTGAGCATCCAAATCAATTAGTAAGACCTTTTTATTTTCCAAGCCAAGTCCGGCTGCTAAATTTGTGGCGGTAGTTGTTTTACCAACTCCACCTTTTTGATTGGCAATGGCAATTATTTTACTCATATTTTTTCACCTTAATCATTTTCTATCATACATTACATTTTAAATTTTAGCAAATTAAAATTATAAAGGTTTATTCTTGATTTGTTGGTACGGTCTAGGATATTTTAATGGTGTTAATTTTTGCTTTTGAAAAATTAATAAATTTCTTGTTCCATAATTATTTGGTAATTGATAAGAATTCTGATTAATTAAAGTTGCACCTAATAATGATAAACCAGAATTGATATTATTTAATTCAGAATTAACATTCAAAGCTTTATAAGCAATAAACTTTCCAGAAATTCTTACTAATGGCAAACAAATTTCATTAAGAATATTTAATGGTGCAACTGCTCTTGCAACAACTAAATCAAAAATTTCTCGGTATTCATGAGCAAATACTTCCACTCTTTGATTAATAATGTGAACATCTTGTAATTTTAAATTATCAGTAACTACTTTTAAAAATTGACATTTCTTTTGATTAGATTCAACAATTGATAATTTTAAGTTTGGAAAACAAATTTTTAAAACAATTCCAGGTACACCAAGACCAGAACCAACATCACAAAGACTTTGATCATTAAGTTTAATCACATTTGTCATTAATAAAGCATCATAAAAATGTTTATTATAAACTTCATCTTCTTCAGTAATTGTTGTTAAGTTAAACTTTTGATTATATTCAATAATTAATTGATAATATCTTTGTAAATTTGCTTCAATTTCTTTAGTTAATTGAAAATCTTTTAAACCTACTATTCATTTAGAATTCATAAATTATTCCTTTATTTAAAATTGATGGATTAAAGTAAATTATATTATATAATGATATTATAATACTAATCATTAAATGCCCTTTTAAGGAGTTACATTTTGTAAATTTGATTAGTTTACTCTGAAAAGAGCTATCTACATTAGCATTTAAATGTAGTGCAAAAAATTTAAAGTTGTTTTTTAAGCAACTTTTTTTATTTTAATAAAATTTTGTTAATTACTTTGTTAATTTCTTCTAGTTTATTTCTATTAGATTCTGATAAATTTTTTCTAAACTTAAAATAATCTAACCGTTTATAAAAAAAATTAATTGCAGATTCTACTTGTGAATCATTTAAACTTTCATTAGGATTTGTTTGATCAATACCTTGTCTAATTTTATCTAGTTCCTTTCGGTCTTGTTCTGCAATCTCTCTTATAATATCTTTATTTAATTCTTCTAATTCTTCTCTTTTTTTTCGGTCTTCTGTATTAAACTTGAATATATTATCTCCAACAATTTCTATAGTTGTTTCATATCACTTTTTAAACAAAACTGGATATTTAAGAACAGATCAATTATTTCTTGAAATCATAATATCTCTAAAAGAACCAACAGCTTTAACTTTGTGTAAAATTTGATACATAGAGGCGTCAATGAACATATTTTCTATATTTTTATCGTCATCAAATCACATTTTAACTTCTGATTGTTTTTTACTTTCATTAACTCTTTTAACACTACTAAAAAGATTCCTCAATTGTTCATCTTTATTTAAAAATAAATTTAAATAATTATTAGCATTTTTAGAATTTAAAAATCATTTTACAAAAGTAATAATTTGTAAATATTTTTTTATTTCGCTTTCTGTTTCACCCGTATTCTTTGCTATTTCTTTTAAAATTTCATTATTTATATGAAATTTAATTTTTTCAATTTCATTAACCAAATGTTTAGAATTTAATAAATTTTCATACATATTAAAAATTTTTATTTTTTTATTCACTGGGTCATAATCTACTTTTTCTTCTTTTCTAAATTGAATTTTTGTTTCTAAATTATTTAATTCATTATCAGAAAAATCTTTTTTTAAAATTATAACTTTTATCTTTTGTTCTATAAAAGATAATTTTTGTTCTCTTCAAATTTTTTTCAACAACATAAATCTTCTGTTACCATCAATAATTATGCCTGACTTTGTTGCAATAATAGGTTCTTGCTGAGAAAACTTTTCTAAATTCACTTTAGTATCAATATTTTTATCTACTTTAGATTCTCAAAGCATTTTTTCAATTAAAGCATTATACTTTACTGGATCTAAATTTTTTTCCAAATTTAAACTAAGTAATTCTTGTTGAGCTTCAATAAAGTGTCTACCATTCTTTGAATTATGAACAAAAAAATACATAGGCATTTCGTATACATCATAACTTTCTGGTACATCATTTTCAATATCTAAAATTTTGCCTGTAGAAATTGGCATAGGATTATTTTTAAAAAAGCTTTCTATCATTATTCGTCTTTCTTGTTCATTATATAAATAATTCATTTCTTCACCTCATTTTATAAAATATTCACAATATTATTTTTTTTATAAAAATATTTATTTCCTATTGAAACATAATTTTGAATTAATGTTTTACTAAATCCACATTCATTTTCTAAAACTTCCACGAATAATTCTCAATTTATGCTTTTACCATTAAATAAAAGTTTAACTTGCTTGTAAAATAAATTAACAGTACTATTATTATCAATTGAATTTACTAATATTGGAGTTCTAGAGAAATATTTTTCACTATTTGAAATAGTACAATATTTTTTTAAGTAATTATGAACGAAGTCAGGATTTATATTTAAAAATCTATAATTAGTTAAATCATTAAAAAAAACTAAAAACTTATTTGTGCTAACCATAATTACTTGTTGATTTTCAAGTTTAATAAATTCATTAATAATTTCATTTGCATTTTTAGAATTAATTTTTGGTTCATCAAAATTAACTACAATTTTATTATTATCATAATATAATAATTCTTGAGTTCTTGATAATAAACCTTCAAATGGTCTAGAATTATTACTATTATAATTTTTATTTATTTTTTTATTTTCTAATAAAAAAATATAAAAATTCTTTTGTAATTCCTCTTTATTTATAATTTCAGTATTTTTATAATTTATTTTTAAAAAAATAATTAACATTTCTTTAAAAGATAATATTTTATTTCCTCAATATTGTTTTTCTGTTTTATACATTTTATTATTATGAAAAATAATACAATTATTTTTAATTAACAACCTTAATTCTTCATTGTCATAATTCATAAACGATAAGTCTTCTTCTAATCTTTCTTGTAAGTCAAAGAGCAATTGATTATTTAAATTTAAAATAGAGTCTATATTTTTAATTTTTGGATATAAAATATTTTCAATAACTTTAATAGCAGTAACATTTACTTCTTCAATTAAAAGAATTTTATTTTTAAGAAATTCATAAACTTTAGTAAAAAAAACATAATTATTTCTAATTTGCTTTACATTAATCTGTCTAACTCTTTCTCTTGTAATCCCTAAATCTCAAATTTTAGAAATACTTTCTAAAGTTGATTTTTTATTAAATAAATAATAAATAGAAATAAAACCATTTATTTCTTTCTTTTTATTAATGAATTCTAATATTTCATCATTAGATAAATAAGCAATATTTCATTGATCACTTAAAAATAAATTTTTAAAATTAATATGATAATCAAACTTAAAATTATAATTTACTGTTTTTGTAATTTTAACTAAAAAAAGAAATAAATTTTGATAATTAAAATTTAAATTTAAATCAGAAATTATATTATTTCAATTTTGCAAAATTCATTCAATAATGAATGGATATTCTTTTGTGAATAAAATAATTTTTGATTTTACTTGATTATCCATTATTTTTGTGTCTAAATTAAAAAATAAAAATTCATGTTTATAAACATCAACTAATGAATAATATTTCAAACTTTCAATTTTTTCTTGATAATCCATTGAATTTCATTCAAGCATGTTATATATATATTCATAATTTTTACTTGAAATTTTAGACTGAAAAGAAATTAATTTTTCAAAAGAAATTATATTATTTTTTTCTTTTATTCATCAATACTTCATTTTATTTTTCCCCTCTCTAAATTGTATTTTATAATAATATATTATTTTTTATTGACAAATAAAAAATAAAAATATTTTCTTTGAAAAAAATTAAATCATTTGATATCTTAGTGTATTATTTAAATTCATTTTATTTTTAAGATATCTTACTAATTCATTTTTCAAATAAATCAATTGAAAATAAATTTTCAATTTGATCAAAGGCTGTTTTTAAACTTGATTTAGTACTATTTCACCCTGCTCCATCAGTAACCCAAATAAAATTAAGATTTTGTGCTTTTAAATCATCATTAATTTTAATATATGAATTGGCAACTTCATTCAATTTCGAACCAGAAGCACTGTAAAAATTACATTCTAAATAATATTCTTTATTATTTTTAATAAACTTAAAATCAAATTTTTTATTTTTACTAATACTCTTTAATGGCAAAGACCATCCTTTTTCATACTCAATATTATTTTTTTCTAAAATATTAGCAATAATATTCTCCATAACTTTTCCAGAGCGATTTTTTCTAGCATTACTATCTAAACCAACTTCAATTCCATATATATAAGTATTAAAGTCAATATTTTTATTACCAATAAACAATTGAATTAAGTTAGAATCTTTCAAAAATTTAATAACATCATCTGCATTTTTAAAATTTAAACCATCAAAATTTTTACTTTCTTTATTATCTAAAAAAACATTATTTCCTCTGGCTGCTAATAAAATATAAAATTTATTAAATGAACTTAAATGATGAAATCAATATTTATGAATTTTTTCCTTTAAACTCATTTCATCTTTCGAATGTAAAAGATTAAAAACTGAAAGATCATTTTTATAACTTTTAACTCTTTCTTCAACTTTATTTCAATCAACAAAACTATTTAATTTATTATTTGTTTTAATAAAAGTTTTGCAAAATTTACTAAATTCCAAATCTCTTTGACTTTCTTTAGGTATCATTTTTTCGCTCTCACTAGATATCTCATAATTTAAAATAAAAATTTCTTCAGCTGCATTTATTCGATTTTGACCATCACAATTAATAAAACGATTAGTTTTTTTTGAAAAATAAAAATAATCTTTATACAAATTACGAATAAATTGATGATTATTGTTAGTTAATAATCACTTTGCGCCTTTTTTTTCAGCAGCTTTTAAAAATTTAAAAAGTTTTATTTGGTCTTCAGCAGTAAATTTATTAGCATTATAAGAATTAAAACCTTTATTATCTGGATAATAATATGGTGGATCAACGAATAAAAAATCCTCAGGTTCAATATATCTTAATAATTTTTGATAATTATTATTTAAAATTTTAATTTTATTATTTTTTAAATATTTATTAATATTGCTTATATTTGTTAAATCATATAAATTTGTTTTATTTTTATTTGCAAATGGCACATTGAATTCACCTTTAGAATTTACTCGATAAATTCCATTAAAACCATATTTATTTAAAAAAATTAATCGTGCCGCTATTTTTTCTTTAGTCAAAAAATTAATATCTTCACTTTTTAATTGCTGATAAAATTCTTTTAAATTTTCATTATTATTTCAATTATCTAAAATACTAATCATTGTTTTATATTTACTTTTAATTACTTTATAACTTGTAATAAGTTCCTTATTAATGTCATTAATAACTGCCTTATCATGTGCAAAATTAAAAAATACTGCACCACCACCAACAAAAGGTTCAATAAATTTATTAATTTTTTCAGGTTTTAAAACATTAATAATATCAAGAACTTGTGTTTTTCCTCCAACTCACTTAACAAAGGGTTTTAATTTAATATTATCTTCGTCCATTAGTTACCTACCTAAAAAATTAATATAATTTTATTATATAATAACAACTGAATTAAAAAAATGCTAATTAAAGATCTAATTAGCATTCAAGTATGGGTATTTATTTTTCAAAAAGAACAATAACATTTGAATATCAGAAGGGCTAATCCCTGGAATTCTTGTTGCATGAGCAATTGTTAAAGGTCTAATTAATTGTAGTTTTTCTTTTGCTGCCAAAGTAATGTTTTCAACTAAATCATAATTAATATCTTTTGGAATTTGTTTTGCTTCTCAACTTAACATTTGTTGGGCATTTTTTTCTTGTTGTTTAATGTAACCAGCAAACTTAATTGAAATTTCTAATTCTAATAATTGATGATATTCTAAATCATTAATTTCTGAAATTACTGTTTTAAAATATTCTAATTTAATTTCTGGTCGTTTTAATAACTCATAACAACTAATACTATTATCAGGAATAAATGATTGATATTTTTCTGTTAAAAGTTGTCCAAAATCACTATTTCTAGTAATTTTAATTGTTTGTAATTTTTCGGCAATAACTTTACTTAATGCTTGTTGTTGCTGAAATTGCTTTCATTGATTTTCAGTAACTAAATTGGCATCATAACCATATTTAATTAAACGAGTTTGAGCATTATCATTTCGTAATAATAAACGATGTTCTGCTAATGAAGTTAATAAACGATAAGGTTCATAACCATTACCTTTGGTTGTCAAATCATCAATTAAAACGCCAATATATCCTTCATCACGTTTTAAAATTAATGGTTCTCTATTAGTTAATTTTAGATGAGCATTAATCCCTGCCATTAATCCTTGACAAGCGGCTTCTTCATAACCACTTGTACCATTAATTTGACCAGCAGTAAAAAAGTTTTTAATAAGTTTCGTTTCTAAACTTGGTCATAATTGTCGTGGATCAATTGCATCATATTCAATCGCATAAGCTCATTTTAATACTTGACAATTTTCTAAACCTGGTAAAGTTCTTAAAATTTGATCTTGTTGTTCAATTGCTAAAGAAGTTGATAATCCTTGCACATAAATACTTGATAATTGTTTTGATTCTGGTTCTAAAAAGATTTGATGTCTTGGTTTATCAGCAAAACGAACAACCTTATCTTCAATACTTGGACAATATCTTGGTCCATTAGCAGTAATTGTGCCATTATACATTGGTGATTTATCTAAATTATTATTAATAATTTCATGAGTTTTATCATTAGTATAAATTAAATAACAAGGTAATTGTTCGGTAATTGGTAAAAATTTCTTTGTTTGATGACTAAATGCCAATGGTAAATCACTACCCAATTCAACTTTTGTTTGTGAAAAATCAATACTACTACGAAGCAATCTTGGTGGGGTTCCTGTTTTTAAACGAACTAATTGAAATCCAAGCTTTGCTAATTGATTAGAAATACCATTACTTGTTCTTTGTTGATCTGGACCTTCATTTTTTTTGTCAAAACCTCTTAAAGTTACAGATTTCATATAAGTTCCTGTTGTTAAAATCACAATTTTGCTGAAGAAAGTTTTTCCTGACTCTGTTTTAACACCATAAACTTCGTTATTAGCATTAATTAATAATGATTCAATCATTGTTTCAATAATTGTTAAATTTTCTTGTTGCTCAAGCATATTTTTCATATATTGTGAATAAGCAATTTTATCTGATTGTGCTCGCATTGCTCAGACAGCAGGACCACGAGAATTATTTAATAATTTCATTTGTAATGCTGTAGCATCAGCAGCTTTTGCCATTTCGCCACCTAAAGCATCAATTTCGCGAACAACAATTCCTTTTGCTGAACCACCAATTGAAGGATTACATGGCATTAAAGCGATTTTATTTTTATCTAGGGTTATAATTGCAGTTTTGTGGCCAGTTCGTGCTGAAGCAAGAGCGGCTTCAACACCGGCATGACCGGCACCAATGACAATAATATCAAAATCATATTTAATTTGCTTCATTTTCTGGCCTCCTAACTAGTTAATAATTTTTTTAGCATTAACAATTGTATCATAAAAATTGCAAATAAAAAGTTCATAATCTAATATGAACCTTAATTTTCGTTATTTTTAACCAATTTTTGTCTTTGTTTCAGGATTAGCAGCTAAAATTGTATCTAAAATTTCTCTTTCGCCACGAACTTGCATTTGATTTGGATCAATACTATGTAACATAATAATTACTTGATGAGCAATATTGATTGTCATACGATTAAACATTTTTGAAGCTTCTTCAATATAAGCTTGGAGTGGATTTAACTGAGCATAACCTCGTAAATGAATCCCTGCTCTTAATTTACTTAAAGCATCAATATGTTCTGTTCAGTATTTATCAAAAACTTGTAATAAAGTTGAGTATTCAATTTGTTCAGCAATTACTTCATTTAAGTTTGCTCGTTTTTCCAAATAAAACTCATAAGATTTGGCACTAATTAAATTAATTACTGCTTCAGATTCCATTTTTTTTAATACTTTTAATTCTAAAGTTTCTGGTTTAAGAATTTTATTTTCAATTGCTTTAATTAAATCTTGATAATCAATATATTGTTCTCTTCCTTGAATTTTAGTAAAAATTCTTAATAAATCACGAGCAACTGTTTTATGCATTGTTTCTAAAATTGGTAAAACATTTGTTGATTGTAAAATTTTATCTCTTTGACGATACATTGCTTCTCGATGTTGTGCAATAACGTTATCATAATCTAATAAATTTTTTCGAGCATCAAAGTTTAAACCTTCAATTTTTTGTTGCGCTCTTGTAATTGCTCTTGTTAGCATTTTTGATTTAATATAATCTTCACCTAAACTAGCAAAAGCTCTTTTTAATTTTTCGCCACCAAAACGCATAATTAATTCATCTTCAATTGAAACATAAAATCGTGAAAATCCAGGGTCACCTTGTCGACCTGCTCTTCCTCTTAATTGGTTATCAATTCTTCTGGCTTCGTTTCTTTCGGTTCCTAAAACAGCTAAACCACCTAATTCTCTAACACCTTTTGCTAATTTAATATCAGTACCACGACCTGCCATATTAGTTGCCAAAGTAACAGCATGCAACTCTCCTGCTTTAGCAATAATTTCAGCTTCACGAGCATGGTTTTTCGCATTTAAAATCTCGTGTCTAATACCTTCTAATCGCAACATATTAGATATTCGTTCTGAAACATCAACATTAGCAGTTCCAATTAAAATTGGTTGACCTTTAGCATTTCGTTCTTTTACTTCTTTAAGCAATGATTTAAACTTGGCATTTAAAGTAGCAAAAACAAAATCAGGTTTATCTTCTCGAATGATTGGCTTATTAGTTGGAATTGAAATAACTCGCATATTATAAATCTTAACAAATTCTTCTTCTTCAGTTTTTGCAGTTCCTGTCATACCACTTAATTTATTATATAATCGAAAGAAATTTTGATAAGTAATCGTGGCAACAGTTGTTGTTTCTTGTTGAATATTTACTTTTTCTTTTGCTTGAATTGCTTGATGTAAACCATCACTATAAACTCTTCCTGCCATTAAACGACCAGTAAATTGATCAACTAAAACAATTTCACCATCTCGAACAACATATTCAACATCTAATTTAAAAATATAATTTGCTCTTAAAGCATTCGAAATATGATGAAATAACTCTGAATTTTCAATGTCAAAGAGATTTTTTAATTTAAAATAATTTTGTGCTTTTCTAACACCAGATGCAGTTAAAGCAATTTGTTTACTTTCTCAATCAATCTTATAATCATTTGGAACTAAAGATTTAGCAAAGGCATCAGTTGCTTGATATAATGGTGTTCGATTTTTTGCGCCACCAGAAATAATCAATGGTGTTCTTGCTTCATCAATTAAAACTGAATCAGCTTCATCAATAATGGCAAAGTTTAATGGTCTTTGTACTTTATCAGCAAAACTACGAACCATATTATCACGAAGGTAATCAAAACCTAATTCAGCATTAGTTGTATAAGTAATATCTTTATTATAAGCTTCTCGTTTTAAATAAGGTGTATACTCTCTTAAATTAACACCGATTGTAATTCCTAAAAAATCAAAAATTGGTTGATTTGACTCAGCATCTCTTTGTGCTAAATATTCATTAACGGTAATAATATGAACCCCTTTACCACTTAAAGCATTTAAGTAAATTGGCATTACAGCTGTTAAAGTTTTCCCTTCACCTGTTTTCATTTCGGCAACATCACCATTATGTAAAACAATACCACCAATTAATTGTACTGGGTAAGGATGTAAACCTGTTACTCTTCGTGATGCTTCTCGGGCAACAGCAAAAGCCTCAACTAATATATCATCTAAAGTTTCATCTTTCATTAATCTTTGACGAAATTCTTCAGTTTTAGCTGTTAGTTGAGAATCTGATAAGTGTTTCATTTCTGATTCTAAAGCAATTATTTCTTTTACTTGTTTTCTAATTTTGCGTAGAATTTTACTATCTCACATTAATTAAATCACCATCAATTGTTTCCTAATTGATTATTTCTTCGTTCTAAATTAAAGAAACAAAAAATAACCTTTCAGCATAATTATATATTTAATTATTTTTTTTGTAAACTTTAATTTATTACTCTAATTAAAAGAAAAATAAAAAAAGGCTTTTAGTAATAAAAGCCTTTTCAGATTAATTAAACTTTTCAAATTGCTGCTAAATCATTTTTAATATTCGGAACATCAAGACCATAAATTACTTGGACAGCAGTTCCTTTTTTAACAACAGCAATTGCACCTGTTGATTTAAGAATATCATCATTAACTTTTGTTAGATCAATAACAGTAACTCGTAAACGAGTAGCACAATTATCTAAGACAGTAATATTATCGCGACCACCCAAACCTTCAAAAATTGCTTCTAAACGATTAAGATCAGTTTTCATTTTTTTATTAGTTGGGTTATTTTGATTAGATACTGGCGCTTGTTGAATTTTTGCTTGTAATTGATTAACTACTGATTGGGCACCATTAAGATAAGTAATTAATACTTTTTTATCTTCAATTTTAATAGTTTTTGTATCACTTAAACGAATTGCTGCTTTTGAAATTTTAGTTACATCAACTAATGTTGCTTGTAAAATTTGATCTTCAGCAATGACATCAAGAATATTATCTTTGCCACCTAAACCGTTAAGTAAATTAGTAATTTTATCAACAGCATCTTTAGTATTCTTTTCTAAAGATGATTTTGTTGCTTGCATTGCTAAATTAGTAGCTTCTTGACTATTTTCACGGCCAAGTGTTTGATATTTCTTTCATTTAATAATGTAGTAGAATCCAAAGTAATAACTAGGCATCATTAAGGCACCAGCAACAAATATTCAATAGAATCCTGTTTTCATTCCCATTACATGTGGCACAATTCCAAAGAATGTAAAGTCAATAAATCCGGCTGCAAAACCTTGTCCAACAACGACATTAAATAAATATGCCATCATAAAACTAATTCCCGCCATAAATGCATCAAAGACATAAGCTCAAGGAGCAACAAATAAGAATGAGAATAAAATTGGTTCAGTAATTCCTGTTAAGAATGAAGTTAACGCTGCAGAACCTAATACTCCAGCAACCATTTTACGATTTTCTGGTCGTGAAAGTTTTCACATTGCTAAAGCAGCAAATGGATAACCATATTGCATAAAAGCAAATCGACCTGACATAAACATTGTTCCCGGTGTTTGATCTAAATGACCTGGTAAACCTGAACCAAATTGACCAAAGAAGATTGAATAAGCACCACTAAAAGCAGCACCATCAGCATTAGCTCAATGCCCACCAACATCAGTAAATCAAAATGGTGTATATTGCACATGGTGTAATCCTGTTGGAATTAATAATCTTTCAGTAATTCCAAAGAACATAGCAATAAATGCTCCTCCTGCAGTTGGTTTAAAAGCAGCACCATTTAATACTCCATCTTCTAGAGTGTTTAAATTCATACCTTTACCCATACCAGTACCGATTGCTTGGAATGCTTTAATTAATGCTGGTCAGGCAAAAAACATCACAGCACCCATACCAATTCCTAAAAATACTGCAACAATTGGGACAAAACGTTCTCCAGCAAAGAATGCTAGAACTTTTGGCATTTTAATGTTATAACAACGATTATGAACAACTGCTACTAATCATCCAACTAACATTCCACCTAATACTGATGCATCAAGAGTGTTAGGAATTCCTAAAACATTTTTAAAAATCCCAGAATTAGCAACTGTGTCATCATCAAATGGTTTATGATTTGTTAAATTTCAAGGATCAAAAAGAGCCTTACCATTGTGTGGCACAAATAAAGCCGCAATAACTGATGACATAACTGCAAAGGTAATAAAACCAGATAATGCTGCCACACCTTTACTTTGTTTAGCAAATCCAAAAGCAATTGATACAGCAAATATGACACCAAGATTAGCAAAAACAACATCACCAGATGCTTTAAGAACATGAAAAAAACCAATAGCACCAACGGCATTAGGATGTTGAATCGTAAGTACACCTTCAATACCACCACCAATACCAAGTAACAATCCGGCAATAGGTAAAACAGCAATTGGAAAAACAATTGCTCGAGCTAAATTTTGGGTTTTACCAAATAATTTGCTACCAAAATTACTAAAACGCAATTTGAAATTGATTTTTTCATTTTCTTGGTTTTGTGAATTATCAACTTTTTTGTGAAAAAGTTTATTCATTGTATTCCCACCTTTCCTTTCAATTATTTTATTATTAATAACAACTCAATTATAACCGATTATTTTTCCAAAACTATAAAAAAATTAGAAAAAATTTTACTTTTTATCAAAAAATGAAAATAGTAGTCATATTGCTATAACTACTATCATTTATATTTTATTTTCATTTAAAGTTTAACGACCAAATTTTATACATAAATAAATATAATAAACCCTTTTTGCTCTGTACTCTTGTATCACAATAGTATGAATAATTTATATTAATTAAACTCATAAACAAAAATAATTAAATTAATAAAATTTAATAATTTTAATAAATCTATACCATTTTTATTATACATCAATAAAAATCAAAGATTATATTTATTAAGAATAAATTTTTAAAAATATTCAACTATTTACTAGGAAATCAAATATCTAAACCAATAAAATTAGTAATTAAACCACCAATACAAAAAGTAAACACTAATACTGTTAAAATATACAAAATTCAAGCTTCTTTAACTTTACTATGATCTAAAAATTTATGAAACGGAATTGCTTTAATTGCAACTGCACTAATAATAAAACTAAATATATAAACGCTAATTTCAATTATATATTTTAAAATACTATTATCCATAATTACCTCGACTAATCTTCAGTTCCTAATCGTTTCTTGATTTCAGGATCATTTCTTTCAAGTTCTTTAGTACCTGGCCGATTTTGAATTGTATCACTAATAACTCTTACTTCATGAAGGGTACTAATTAAAATCCCTCCAGCAATACTTAAATAATGAGGGTGTCCATTAATACGATACATCATTGGTGCAATGGCAATATTAGCAATCAATGGTGTTCGTCATTCTAAAAGTGTAATATAACCTTCAGTTGTTTTAATATTAACACTATCAACAGGACCATTAAAAAATATTCCATCTGGTGTAATAATTTTTAAATTTAAAGCCATATAATCACCAACTTATAATTTTAATAATTTATTTTAATGTTTTTGCCTTTTGTCTTGCTTCATCAATTGAGCCAACATATAAAAATGCTTGTTCTGGTAAATCATCACAACTACCATTTAAAATTGCTTTAAAACTAGCAATTGTTGTTGCAACAGGAACATAAATTCCTTTCACTCCAGAAAACTTTTCAGCAACATGGAATGGTTGTGAAAAGAAATTACGAATTCGTCTTGCACGAGAAACTATCTTTTTGTCTTCTTCACTTAATTCATCCATTCCCAAAATCGCAATAATTGGTTCTAATTCAGAAAATCGTTGTAATATTTGTTGTACTTTTCTCGCAACATCATAATGTTCTTGACCAACAATTTCTGGATCTAACATTCTTGAAGCAGAAGCCAATGGATCAACAGCAGGATAAATTCCCAAAGCCGCAATATTTCGTTCTAAAACTGTTTTAGAATCTAAGTGAGCAAATGTTGTTGCTGGAGCAGGGTCAGTTAAATCATCGGCTGGAACATAAACAGCTTGAATTGAAGTAATTGAACCTTTTTTTGTTGAAACAATTCGTTCTTGTAATGCTCCCATTTCTGTCGCCAATGTTGGTTGATAACCAACAGCAGAAGGCATTCGACCTAATAAAGCAGACACTTCACTACCAGCTTGAGTAAATCGGAAAATATTATCAATAAATAATAAGACATCTTGTTGTTTTTCATCACGGAAATATTCAGCAATTGTTAAACCTGTTAAAGCAACACGCATTCTAGCACCTGGCGGTTCAGACATTTGACCAAAAACTAAAGCAGTTTTATCAATAACTCCTGCTTCAATCATTTCGTAGTATAAATCATTTCCTTCTCTCGTTCTTTCACCAACTCCAGTGAACACAGAAATACCACCATGTTCAATCGCAACATTATTAATTAATTCTTGAACTAAAACTGTTTTACCAACACCAGCACCACCAAATAAACCAATTTTCCCACCTCTAGGATAAGGAACTAACAAATCAATAACTTTAATTCCAGTTTCTAAAATTTCAGACTTAGTTTGTAATTCTTCAAAAGTTGGAGCTAAACGATGAATTGGTAAAGTAACACTAGCTTTAACTGGACCTTTCTCATCAATTGGTTGACCTAAAACATTAAAAATTCTTCCTAATGTTACTTCTCCAACAGGAACAGTAATTGGATGTCCTAAATCAGTTGCTGGTAAACCTCGCGTTAAACCTTCAGTTGGTCCCATTGAAATACAACGAACAACATCATCACCAATATGTTGTGAAGCTTCAACAATTAGTTCTTGTTTATCGTTAGTAATTTTAATCGCATTATACAAATTGGGTAAATGACCATCACTAAATCTAATATCAATTACCGGTCCAGCAATTTGTAAAATCTTACCAATGTGGTTTGCTTGTGATTTTTTCACTGGTTCTTTTTTAATTGCTGGTTGTTTTACTTGGGTTTTTTCAGGTTTACTTGTTTTAGTTTTTGTTGTTGCCATTTTTTTCTCCTTATTACTTCTTATCAGTTTATTGTTGTGCTTCTGCTCCACCAATAATTTCTGAAATTTCTTGCGTAATTGCTCCTTGTCTTGCTCTGTTATAACTAATTAATAAACTATTTTTCATATCACTAGCATTATTTGAAGCATTTTCCATTGCTAATCTTCTTGAAGCTTGCTCTGCTACTTGTGATTCAATTAAAGCACCATAAATAATTGCTCCAACATATAAAGGAATTGCTGACTCAATTACAGTTTTAACATCTGGTTCAAAATCAGTTAGAACCATACTTTCACTTTTAGCATTTTTATTACTAGTAATAATTGGTAATAAATCAATTACTGTTGGTTCAAATGTTACAGTATTGATATATTTTGTATAAGCAACTTTAATACTATCAATACTTTTATTGTTAAATTTAGAAACTAGGTTTAAAGTTAATGCTTGAGAATCAGGATAATTAACATTAATATCGAAACTATTATATTCTTCAATTACTTTTTTGTGATGATTTTTAAAAAATGCGGCACCTTTACTACCAACGGCAATAATTTCATCTTCTTCATGCATTTGTTCTAAAGCTAATTTACTAATATTAGTATTAAAACCACCACACAAACCTAAATTAGAAGTAAAAACTACTCATAATGTTTTCTTTGCGACAATTGGTTCATTTCTAAGATAAAACGAATTTTCTAATTTCGGTAATAATTGATGAAATGCATCATAAATTTCAGAATAATAAGGCTGAATGTGTTCAATTCTTTTCCCAATTCGTTTTAATTTTGCTGTTGCGACTAATTGTGTCGCTTTTGTTACTTTATGACTAACATCAACAACTTTAAATCTTTGACGAATATGTTCAATTCCTTGTGCCATCAATTTTACCTCCTTAAACTTAATTTTTTAGATAAATAATACTAGTAAACTAAAAGATTCTAGTCTCTAACAGAACTAGTTAGTGCTTTTCAATCTTCTAAATTACCATATCTTTTAGCATCATAACTAGAAATTTTCTTAGTTAAATTAATAACAACTTTATCAATACCATGACTAATGTGTTTCATTAGTTCATCATCAAAAGCCAAATTAGTTTCTAATTTTTGATAATCTTTTCTTTGATTTTTAGGAAAATAAGCAATTAATTCTTTTTTCAATTCTTCCATCATTTCCACAGGTAATCATTTAATAGTTTTATTTTTAATTGCTAATAAAATAATTGCTTGATCAATTTGATTTAAAGGATTATTTTGTTTTTGCTTTAATAATTCAATTACTCGTTTCCCATGTTCAATTACGGTTTTAGTAGCATCATCTAAGTCTGAACCAAATTGAGCAAAAGATTGTAATTCACGAAACTGTGCTAATTCTAATTTCAAACTACCTGATACTTGTTTAATTGCTTTAATTTGAGCGGCTGAACCAACTCGAGAAACTGACAACCCAACATCAACAGCTGGTCTTACTCCTGAATTAAATAATTCACTCATTAAAAAAATTTGTCCATCAGTAATTGAAATAACATTTGTTGGAATATAAGCTGAAATATCACCCGCTTGTGTTTCAACAATTGGTAAAGCAGTAATGCTTCCGCCATGATATTTTTCATTTAATTTAGCAGCTCGTTCTAATAAACGAGAATGTAAATAAAAAACATCACCTGGATAAGCTTCTCTTCCCGGAGGTCTTCTTAAAAGTAAAGAAATTGAACGATAGGCAACAGCATGTTTACTTAAATCATCGTAAATAATTAAAACATCTTTACCTTGTTCCATTCATTCTTCAGCAATTGTCACACCTGTATATGGTGCTAAGTACTGTAATGGTGCTAATTCACTTGCTGTTGCACTAACAATTGTTGTGTATTGAATTGCCCCTAATTGCGTTAATTTTTCAACAATTTGAGCAACTGTTGAAGTCTTTTGACCAATAGCAACATAAACACAATAAACATTTTTATTCTTTTGATTAATAATTGTATCAATCGCAATCGTTGTTTTTCCAGTTTGACGGTCACCAATAATTAACTCTCTTTGACCTTTACCAATTGGAATCATCGCATCAATTGCTAATAAACCAGTACTTAATGGCTCAGAAACTGACTTTCTTGTCATAACTCCTAAAGCAATTCTTTCAACTGGTCGAGTTTTATTACTTTTAATTGGTCCCTTACCATCAATCGGTTGCCCTAGAGCATTAACAACTCTTCCCAAAAGTGGATTACCAACAACAGTTTCAACAACATTACCTGTTCTTTCAACAATATCATTTTCTTTTACTGAAGCATCACTGCCCATTAAAACAACACCAACAGCATTTTCTTCTAAATTTAGTACCATACCGTAAGTATTAGATTTAGGAAAAAAAACTAATTCACCATTCATTGCTTTATCTAAACCATTAATTAAAGCAATTCCATCTCCAACTGTCAGAACAGTTCCTTCTTCATTAGAAACAATTTTTTCGCCATAATTTTTAATTTGAGCTTTAATAATTTTTGCAATTTCGTCAATATTTAAGGGCACCTTATTACCTCTATTCTTGATTATTTTTTAATAATTTAGATTTAAATTGATCCATTTGTCCTTTAACTGAGCCATCAAAGACTTGATTTTTAACTTTAACTCTAACACCAGCTATTAAACTTTTATCAATTTTATTTACTAGTTCAACATTGTTATTAACAATATCACTAATTTTATGCTCTAATTTTTTAAGTTGTTTTGGTGATAACTCAACAACTGAGTAAGCAACACCATATTCAATACCTTCATAAGTATTACATAGTTTACGAAATTCTTTTAAGATTAATAATGAATAACGAAAATAACCTTCTTGTGCTAGTAATAAAAAGAAATTAACCATATAACGAGAAAACTTACTAAATGTTGTTTTAATAATTGTACTCTTTTCCGTAAATGGTAAAACAGAACTACTAACAACATCGAGGAATTCAGGATATTTAGTGAATAAATCAATTAAAATTCCTGCTTCACTACGATATTGTTTAACTTCTTTATCTTCAACTGCTAACTGAAAAAAAGCATTACTTCAGTGGCTAACTATTGTATCATCAATCATAATTTCCACAACCTTTAACTTTTAACTTAAATTTTATCAATAAAATCGTCAATAAATTTTTGATGTTTTTTTGCATCAATTTCAGAATTCAAAATTACTTTTGCCAATTCCAAAGAAACTGCTTCAATTTCAGCTTTAATTTCCTTTTCAGCTGCTTTTTTTTGCTTAGCAATATCATGTTTTGATTGGTTAGTAATTCGCATTGCTTCAACATGAGCTTGATCAAGAATTTCTTTTCTTTCATCATAAGCTTTAGTTTTAGCATCATTAAGGATAACATCAGCTTCAACTTTAGCACTATTTAGCATTTCTAAAGCGTGACTACGATCTTGATTTGCTAGTGCTTGTTTAACTGCTGCATCATCTAACTTACCTTTAATATTTAAATGACGATTATGCAATAATGTTCGAAATGGCTTATAAACTCATCGTCAAAGTACCAACAACAAAATTAGTGTTGCAAATACATGGGCAATTAACATTGGAATATTTGGAAATAATTGGTTAATAATATCATCACCATTAATTGCTTTGCCTGCTAATATATTTCAATTCATAAATTTCACAACCTTTAATATTTCTTTTATTTTTGTTTACCTAAGCAACAAAAATTAAAATTAAAGAAATAACCAAACCATAAATCGCACCAGATTCAGAGATGGCAGCACCAATAATAAACATTGTTCGAACCTTAGATTCAACTTCTGGATTTCTAGCAATGGCTTCAACGGCTTTTCCAGCAGCGTAACCTTGACCAATTCCGGCTCCAAAACAAGTAATTGTGGCAACACCGGCTCCTAAAAATTTTAATCCATCAGAAATGCTACCAGTCATTGCTAAAAGATTTCAAATGTGACTGAAAAATGTTGTCATAACATTTAGATGAGTAGTATCAGCAAAAATGCTCATAATTTATATTCTCCTTTTGATTGCTTTATTTTTTTATTAATATCATTTTATTAAAAAATTTAAAATAGCAAAAGATATTTAATTTATTTTATCTTATTTTCTTTTTAAACGACGATCTAATAATAATCGTTCTTGATGAGTAATATCATCAATATTTTGTTCTTGTTCTTGTCTTTTTTTAATCTTCTTCGGTATTTTAAGTTCTTTTTCTGGTTTAGAATCTCCTTCCATTTGTAATTTTCAGTATACCATAGTTAACATACCGAAAATTAATGCTTGAATCGAGCCAGCAAATAAATCAAAATACATATGCAAGAACGGTGCAACAGTACCGATTAAAAAGTTAACTTGACCAACTACAGGAATTTTTCCTCAAATATTTCCAGTAAGCAAATAAAGTAACGACATAATAATTGAACCACCAATAATATTACCAAATAGACGGAAAGATAAAGAAATCAATGGTGCAAATTGTGTAATTAATTCCAAAGGATTAGTAAGAAACTTTTTAAAGAATAATAATTTTTGAAATTTAATTCCAAGATAATAAATTCCAATAAAAGTTACTAAAGCTAATGATAAGGTTACTGTATAAACTGATGCTTGAGAATCAATTCCAATGATTGATAATCAGTTACCAATTAAAATATAAAGCATTAAATATAATAAATAAACTGTAACATTTTTATATTTTGCTCCTAAAACATCAACAACAATCCCTTCAACATATGTTATAACTAATTCAACAGCAAGAACGATACCACGAGGATCGTCATCAGCCGCCATTTTTTTAACTTTTCTTTGATAAATGAAACTAATACTAACAATAATAATTGTCGTAATTGCAATTGTTATTAATTGTGGCATAATCGCTCAATAATTTCAATTTTTTAAACTTGCTGAAATTAACATTGTTCTGTATCCTTCATATTATTTTTTCTTTTCTTTAATCCTAAAAATTCATTAGTGAAAACTGCAATTAATAATAATGAGAAGCCAGCAATTAAACTAAATAAATTTGAAAATTTAAAGTAAATTACTAAGCCAATAACCGTACCATATAATAAAACACGAAATAAAAAAATTAAAAACGCTAAAGCTTGTTTATAAGCGACTTTACTAAAAAACCAATCACTTGTTTTTGCTAAAATAAAAAAACCTAATAAACTACTAAAAAAACCTAAATTAAAACCAATAATAATTTTCCAATCATAATTAAATAAATTAATTAAACTTAATAAAATTGGATTAATTAGTAATCAATAACCAATCATAACAATAATAATTCGTAAATTATTATTATTCTTAACTTTAATCAACCAAGAAGATTTATTTTGTGCCGAAAATTCGATCACCAGCATCTCCTAATCCAGGAATAATAAAACCATTTTCATTTAACTTTTCATCTAAAGCAGCTAAATAAATTTTAACATCTTTATGTTCTTTATGAATTTTATTAATTGCTTCTTGAACACCAACAATGCCAATAAAAGTAATATTTTTAACACCAACTGCTTTTAATTTATTAATTGCCGCTAAAGTACTACCACCAGTAGCTAACATTGGATCTAAAATATAAACTAAATTTTCTTCATGATTTTCAACATTAGGATATTTGAAAAAATATTCTTGTGGTTGTAATGTTGATTCATCACGATATAAACCAATATGACTAACAATTGCATTAGGTAATAAATGTTCAAGACCACTAACCATACCCAACCCTGCTCTTAAAATCGGACAAATAATAATTGTTTTTGTTAAATTTTTCCCTTTGGTTTTTCCAATTGGTGTTTCAATTGTAATATCATCTAAAGGAATATCTTTAAAAACTTCATAAGCCATTAAACTAACAATTTCTGTTAAATTTTCTTGAAAGTCTTTTTTTTCTGTTTTTTTATTTCTAATTCTTGTTAACTTATCTAAAATCAAGGGATGATTAATAATAAAAACATTTTCTTTAGCCATCTTTTTATCTATGATATCTGTCATTAATAAAACTACTCCTTTAAGTTATTTGACTTTTTATTAAGTTTTTATAATTATACTAATAAAAAATTTTACGCCCTTTATTTAGATAATTCAACTATAAAATCGAAAGATTAAAAAATTAAAAAATCATAATCTTATTTATGAGTTAAAATTTTTAACTATTTACGAATAATCTCTTTTGTCAAACTGTTATAAACTGCAGACGCTTTACCATTAATTATTTTGCCATTAACAATATAATCTAAATTTGCTAAATTAATTTTACTTGCTTCATTAATTGGCGCTTTTTCAGCAAGATTACAACTACTTGCAGCTAATGGACCAACAATATTAATAATTTTTTGAATAAATGGCGAAGCGCTAACTCTAATTGCAATATTATCTCATTGTTTTCAATATTCATTTTGACTTATTATTACCATTGGTTTAACAATTACTGTAACTTTCCCTGGAGCAAATTTTTTTTCTAAATCATTAATTAATTGATTATCAATTACTGCCAATTTTTTAGCTTGTTTTCAATCTGCTACTAAAATTTGTAATGGTTTTGCTTCAGGTCGTTGTTTAATTTGATAAATTTTTTTAATTGCCGTTATTTGATCAAATTTACAAACAAGGCCATAAACAGTATCAGTTGGCAAAGCAATAACATTACCATTTTCAATGATTTTAATAATTTCTGTTAATTGTGTTGGTTCAAACATAACCATTTTAAACTCCTATAATTACAGTAAAATCTGAAAAAAATTATATCATTTGTAATAAAAAAATTAAACTCTTATAAGTTTTTCAGACTGTAATCAATTAAAAGTAAAAACCTAAAGTCAAGGCTTACTTTAGGTTTTTATATTATTATTTATTATTTGATATAAGCTCTTAATACTATGAACTGGGGGAGTAAAGTTCGTTTTTGCAATATCAATATAAGAAACTAGTCCTTGATATTTATATAAAGTATCAGAGCTATTGATTGAAATGAAGATAAAATTAATTGGGAACTTTTTATGAAATGTTAATGGATGTTTTAAATAAATTAAGATAATAGGTAAGACAACATTAGTTTTTGTTACTAGTTTATGAATAATTAAAATTTTATTTAACAAATAATTGCTATTAATAAAACCATCTTTTAGTTGTAAATTAATTGAGTTTAATTTAAATTTTCTAATTAACGCTTCTTGTAAATAGGCTAAACAATTTTTTATGCCCGAAAATCTTTGTCTAAAAAAGAATTGAAAAACTAAAATCGAACTACGAATCTTATCAATCAACATATTTTTTAAAACAAAATCAAGATTTTGTCTTAATTGCTGATTTGATTGACTATTATTAATAAGAACTAATTTTCGACTTGGTAATAAAATATTATCAAACTGATGATCAACTAAAATTGCATAATTTTTATTTAAAAAATTCTTTTTATAATAAATATTATCTATATTTATGGATTTTGAAATAATATTCTTATAATTATTTTCAATAAACAAAATTACTTTTTTATTTTGCTGAGAAAACTTATTATCAAATTGATAATAAAGAGAAACTACTCAGTTTTTATTATTACTTTCCAAGTAAAAATTATTAAAGATCATTAAAAAGTAGTCATCAACTAAGAAACGAAATTTAACATTAATATCAAATTTTTTTAAAACAAAAACAATTATATTAAGGATTTCTCAACCATATCAATAAGAAGCATTTAATAAGTAGTAATGATTATTAACATTTTCTAATTTGAAATCTTGATAGAAGTTGAATAATAACTTTAAAAGATTTTCTTTTAAAAATTCACTAAGGGTCATTTTGAATTCTTTAATAGTTAATAAAAGCTGATATTCTTTAATTAATAAACGACTAACAAAATTATTAATTGATAAAATTAAATTTGCTAAAAAATCATTACTAAAGTTTTTTTGATTGAGCAACATTACAGATTTTAAATAAACTGTTTCATAATAATCAAATTTCAAACTAAATTGTGCTTCCAAAATACTAGATAACTTAATAAAGTTATTTGTAATAACACGATCATTAAGTAACATTTCTAAAAGCAAAGGTTGTAATGAACTATTTAATAATCGATTAAGTTTTATTCTTTTAATTATAATAACTAAAAATCATAGTATTTCTTTTGTGAAAGAATTGTAAAACTGATTATTAAGTAAAATTGTTGCTACTTGATTTTGTAGATGTACTAAACTAGTATCTAAATAATTGTTAGGATGTAATGGGCTGTTCACTTCACTAATTAAGACTTTTGTCGCAAGTAACCTTAAATCTGATTCTGAACCTTCTAAAACCCAACCTTGTTTTGTTTTAAATTTTAACTTAAGATTTAAATCATAATAATTAAGACAATTATTAATTGAATTTACTTCTTGCTTTAAATCATAAAATACACCGTTAGTGAAATTAAATAATTTATTGTTCGTTAAAGGTTGGTCTTCTCAAATTTGATAGAAGATTAATTGATATCATTTTACACTAGGATTGTAATCAGATACTTTTAATATCTTTCTTAACAATTTATCAATTGCAATTTTTGGTTCACTTCCAACAATTACTAGCTTATCTTTACTTTTAATAATCTTACAATTACTAACTGATGCTAATAAGCGATTAATTCTTGCAATGTCCCTTTGTAAAGTTCTAATAGTTAGAGAAAACTTCTTTACTAAATAAGTTAGTGAAACAAATTTTGGATTATTTTGAAACATTTTTAATATTTCAATAATTCGCCTCATTAAAGTATTGCCCTCCATTATCCTAATTTAGAGAATATGGGGCAATTTCCTTTTTAAAAATAAAAAATATCATTACTTTAATGAAAAAAATAATGATATTTAAATTCAAATTTATGTTATAATTGGCGACTACTAATAAATAAAAATCTTCAATGATTACTATAATCTTTTTCAAATCAATAAAAATAATTTTGAAAATTCTCAGTTAAGATTGATTCTAATTCTGATTTTTGATCAAAACCAATTTCGAAAGAAATTAAAAAATCTTTATTCGTAAAATTTAAAATTGACTTTAGAATTCTTTGATAATATCCTAAGCCGAAATTATCGGCAAATAAAGCTAATTCTGGTTCATATTTTAAATTATTAACTTGATAATTTTTTTTACTTTTATCAATATAAGGCGGATTACTAATAACAATATCAAATTTTTCGTCCACCAAATTACTAAATAAATCGCTTTTTACTAAATTAAGCCGATCTAAGTGATAAAACTCTTTATTTAATTTTGCAATTTTTAACGCTTTATCACTAATATCACTAGCAAAAACTTCTCATTCTGGATTTTTTAAGGCTAAACTAATAGCAATACATCCACTGCCTGTTCCTAAATCTAATACTTTTAATGGTACAAGATTAAATAGTTTTTGGCTTCAATATAAAGTACGAGAAACCAAAAGTTCTGTTTCATTTCGCGGAATTAAGACATTTTTATTAATAAAAATTTTGTAATTATAGAAAAAAACATGACCTGAAAGATAAGCAAAAGGAAAACCACTAGCATATTTTTTTACTAAAGATAAATACTTTCGTAAAAAATTTTTGTCAGTATTAACCATATTTAAATTAGCATAAATTCAAGTTAAATCCTTTTTTAATAAATTAGCTAAAATTAATTTATTAATGTTATCGTTTTGATTAATTTTTCTAGCAAGGCTTAAAAATTGATAATATTTCATATTTAATAACTTTAAAATTGACCGCTATTAAATGAACCGTCGTCATTTCCCATGTTGTCATCAGAAGATCCGTTAGAATCATCATCTTTTTTCTTAGCCGGCTTTTTACTTTTTTTCTTAGCAGCAAAAAATACATTAGATAATGCATCAGCTAGTTTTGAAGACATAAGACCATCTGTTAGGAAAAATAACATATTAATACGTTGATTTAAAGAAATAAAATTCATAAAACACCTCCTCTATTTCCTTACTTTAAATTATAAAGAAATTTTTAAATTAAACTGGAAATATCATTTTCAAGGGTTTCCAATTTCTTTCTTTGTTCATCACTTATTAATGCTAGAATAATTTCATCTAAATTACCTTCCATAATTTGGTCTAATTTATTTAAAGATAAACCAATTCGATGATCAGTAACTCGATTTTGTGGATAATTGTAAGTGCGAATTTTTTCAGATCTTTCTCCTGAACCAACAGCACTTTTTCTTAAACTACCAATTTCACCTTGTTGTTGTGACAATTGAAATTCATATATTTTTGCTCGCAATACTTGCATTGCCTTATCTTTATTATCATGTTGACTACGACCATCTTGTGAAGTAACAACAATTCCTGATGGTAAATGAGTAATTCTTACAGCTGAATCAGTTGTATTAACATGCTGTCCACCAGCACCACTAGAACGATAAGTATCAATTTTTAAATCAGTTGGATTAATATTAACTTCAATATCATTAACTTCTGGTAAAACAGCAACTGTAGCAATTGAAGTATGAACGCGACCTTGTGATTCAGTTTTTGGTACTCTTTGAACACGATGAGCACCAGCTTCAAATTTTAATTTAGCAAAAACTTGTTTACCTTTAATAATGAAACTAATATAAGTAAAACCACCACTTGTTGACTCTTTAGCTTCAATCATTTCTACTTTTCAATTTTGATTTTCACAATACTTTAAATACATTCGGTATAAATCACCAGCAAAAATATTGGCTTCTTCACCACCAACTGCTCCGCGAATTTCAAAAATAACATTTTTACTATCATTAATATCTTTAGGAATTAAAATTAATTTTAATTTTTCCTCAACATCAACTAACTTTTGTTCATCACTTTTAATTTCAGATTTTAACATTTCAATCATTTCTGAATCTTTTTCAGTTTCTAAATAATGTTTTGCTTCATTAATTGTTTTAATTAATTTTTGATAAACTAAAAATTGATTAATAATTGGTTCTAATCTTTTTTGCTCTTTAGTTAATTCAGTATATTTTTCTCGTTGTTTTTTAACATCTAAAGCTAACAATTGCTCTTCAATCTTTTGATATTTTTGATAAAGTAATGTTAATTGTTGTAATATTTTTTCATTAACCATTTAAATAAGGACCTAACTTTTATTTTAAAACTTTATGATGTTTACGACATCTTGCTTCATATTTTTCTTGTGCACCAATTTCAATAATTGGATCATTATATCGCGCTTCTTTACCATTAATAATTCTTTGTGTTCTTGTTGCAGCAGCACCGCATATCACACAAATTGCATCTAATTTTGTTACAAACTCTGCTCTTGGTAAAATTTCTGACATAATCGGAAAAGGTTCAGCACGAAAGTCTTGATCTAAGCCAGCAACAATTACTTGCTTATTATTATTCGCTAATTCTGTTAAAATTTCAACAATTTTTTTATTAAAAAATTGCACTTCATCAACTGCGACAGCAACAACATCTTGATTTTCTTTTGCTTTCAAAATTTTCAAAATTTCTTCTGGTTTATTAACATCAATCAAAATTGCCTGAATTGATATTCCTTTATGCGTCACAACTTTAGTAGCACTATAACGAACATCAATACTTGGTTTAAAAACTAAAACTTTCCGTTTAGCATATTGCAGACGAATGATTCTGCGAATAAATTCTTCAGTCTTTCCGGCAAACATACATCCTGTTATTACTTCAATTCAACCATCATTATAGCGGTTATACATTATTATTTTCCTCTTTTCTTTTTATTTATTATTTAATATTTGGTGCTAAACTTGCTAAATTATCTAAATCATGTAATAAATTTTCAACAATTTTTAAACTTTTAACTTTTGCTCCAGCGGCATTTTTATGACCACCACCACCAAATTTTGCAACTAATTCATTAATTACTCAGCGTGAACTACGAACACTAATTTTGAATTCATCATCAGAATCATTTTGACAGGCAATGAATCAAATTTTAATTGTTGCCAAATTAGACATTAAATTAACTTGACTAGTAATATCTTCACGATCAATTGTTATTTTTGTTTTTTGATTTAATTGTTGACTAATTTGTGTTTCTAACTTTGTAACATCTTCTTTAGTAAGAATAATATAACCAACACCATTTTTACTAATCTGAAAATTATTTAAAATATAACCTTTAATTCGTGCTGTTTTTACATCTTGTAAATACAATTTTTCATATAAATCTAAAAGACTAAAGTTAGTTGCACTTAAATAACTAGCAACATCAAATGTTTCATTATTAACTGAACGATATAAAAATCGTCCTGAATCAGTAACTAAACCAAAAAATAAATATTGCGCTGCAACTTTTGATAATCTTAATTTCATAGTTTTTGCTCATTTAGCAACTACTTGACAAGCAGCAGAAGCAGAACTATTAACTAAACTAACCGTACCATAATTATCAACTTCAGGATGATGATCAATTTTAATAATATTTTTTGCTTCTTGCCAAAATTGACCACTAATTCTTTCACGATTTGCTGTATCAGTAATAATAACTAAAGCATTTTGATAATCTTTACTATTAACTATCATTGCTGGTGGAAAAAATTTAATCATATATTCAGTCATATCACCAGGTACTAAAACCTTTTTATTAGGAAAATTTTCTTCAATAATTGTTTTTAACCCTCATTGTGAACCTAATGCATCACCATCAGGATTAATATGACGATGAATAATGATTGGATTGCTTTTTTTAATTAAATTAAAAATTTCTTTTGCATTTTTTAAAAAAATTTTTTCTTGTTTCATTTCTTTCATTAAAATTTAACTCTTTCTATCAAGTACCAATTAAATGGTTTGTTTTAGGATCAAAAATATAAATTGTATTTTTAACAATTGATAATCAACCTTTTGTTCCAATTTTAAAAGCATTATTATCAACAAAAACTTGAAATAAAGTATTATCAAAAGCTTGAAAACTTAAAATTGAATACTTATCATTAAACTTTGTAATATTCTTAACTTCACCATTAATAGTAATTAATTTACGAAATGCAGTAAAAAATGGTTTTTTATAACTAAAAGCTACATCATTAAATTTTAAAGCAATAATTGGAGTTTCAAGCAAGTTAGGAAAAGAACCAATTTTTCGATCATAAAAAAATAACTCTGGTTTTTCTCAATGACCTTTAAAAACATTTACTTGTTGTTTATTCATTTCTTTTAATAAGTTTAAAGATAATGGTTTTGATGCCATTTCTTTAGTTTTACCTTGCTGAATAACAACTTGATTTTCAATAACACAAATATTAGAAGCTAATAAATTAATATCTTGATTTTCTTTTGATGAAAAAATAATAACAATTCTTAACTTTAAAGATAATACTTTTAATCACATTGCTAATTTCTTTTTATCTTCTTGCTCTAACAATTGAAAAGGATTTTCTAAAAGTAAAATTTTAGTAGGAACAACTAGTTTTTGAGCAATATTAGCAAATCTTCGTTCTAAAAAAGAAAGTTGTGTAAATCCTCTTGTTAAAACTTCTGTTTCATTTATTGTTTGAAAAATTTTTAAAATATTATCATTAATTAAATCGTTAGCATCAATTAAACTATCTTCTAATGTTTTTAATTTTTGATCATAAACTTCTTGACTTGAAAATTTCTGATCTGTTAAAAGTTTATTATGATAAATTTTAATTTGTTCTTGAATTCGTTGTAATAATAATTGCATTTCATCAGGTAATAATTGCATTGCAATAAAATCTTGTTTCATATTAAATTGAACTCGTTGCGTTTCTGCTAAATCAACTCATGCATCAATAATTTGATCAATTTCTGCTCGTGAAATTTTAATTGTTTTAAAGAGTAATGCTTGATTTAATTCATTACTAAAAATTTGATTATGATTATTACAACTTTTTAATGTTGTACGAATTGCTTTTCTTGTTTCAAAAATCTTTTCGTCTAAATAATTATTAATTTCAGCAATAATATAAGGAATTTCTTTTAATCGAAATTCTTTTTTTCGCATTTTCGGAGGTTTGCACCCACAAAAACATTCACCAGTTAAACTTTCTAAACTAGAAATTCGATCTTGTAAAGACTGATAAAATATTAAATCATTATTAACAATAATATTTTCTTCTTCAGCATTAAACTTTCTAACTAAAATGGCTGCTAGTTCACTAGAACCAGGAAAATTAAAATTTTCTTTTGCATATTCTTGATGAAAATGATTAGTCGTTGTTTCATATTCTTTAATTAATGAATTTCTTGACTTTTGTGTTTCATTAATAAATTCTTTAATTAATGTAATTATCTTATTTTTAAATTCTTCAGTATTTAAATTTAAACCAGTATTTTTTAAATTAGCAATTGTTGTTTTAATTTTAATATTATGATTACTAATTGCTTGTAAATAAGATTTAGTTTTCTTAGCAATTTTAAATAAATTATATTTTAAAGAAAAAAGTTTATTCCAATTTTGTTGTTGATTAGGCAAATATGAAATTTGTCTTTCTCAGCCCAAAATATTATAAGTAGCATCTTCATTATTTAAAATAATATTTCCTGAAAAAATATTATCAATTCCAGCAATAGCTTTTAAAATATTATTTAAATTATCTTCTTCATTACTAAATAATGCCAAAATTTCGGGAGAAGTACAGGCAAAATTTCAATTTTTAACACCATTTTTAATCGTTAATCCTTTAATTTCTAACTTTAACTGATAATCATTAGAATCATTATATTTAAGATTTTGATTAAGATTTCAATCAAGTAATTGTTCTTTCATATATTCACCTAACTTTCCAATTGTCAAAATAAAGTGTTTTTTATATAAGTAATTTTAACTGAAATTTTTAAAAAAATACCTTTGATAAAATAAAAAATAATTTATTAAAAAAATGGAAAATACACTTTTTATGAAGCGATTTTCCACTTTAAATTAACTTCTTTTTAATTATTTTGCTTTCTTATCAGAATTATTAGTTTTTTCTGATTTTTTTTCTACTCTAAAATTATCTAAACTAATTACTTTAGAACTTTGATGTTCTACTTTTGGTTTAGTTTTCTTTTCAATTTTAGTTTCAGTTTTCTTACTTGCTTTATTTAAGAAGCGTTCAACTCTTCCCTTAGCTGCAACAAATGTTTGCTTTCCAGTATAAAAAGGATGACATTTATAACAACTATCAACACGAATCTCTGGACCTTTTGTTGAACCACTTTTAAAGTGATTATTACATGTTATGCAAGTAATTTCAGTCACAAAATATTTAGGATGAATGTTAGCTTGAGCCATAATAGGCACCTCACTTTAAATTTACTAAATTTATTTATTAATCTTATTTTTTTATATTTTCAAAAATAAAAATCACTTATAAATATTACCATTATCAAAGTAAAAAAGCAAATTTTTCTGAATAAAAGATTGAGTAAAATTAAGATACTAAAGGATTTTCTTTTAAAAAAGTAAGACAATTTGCAACTTCATTTTCACTCAAAGGGCAAGTACTAAAATCAACAACCTTATCTAAATATTTTTCATCTAATTTATTATCTTTAATATCTGCCCATATTTCATTAGGATTTTCAATTGTTAAATATTTACCTTGTGAAATATTACAATAAGTACAAATATTAACAACAAAAGTTTGATTAAGATTTTCACTGTAACGATCAACAACTGTTTGATAATTATGCTTTAAATACTGATCAAGGGTTGGAAATAATCCTGGTCCACCAAAATGAAAATTGAAATCTTTTAAAACTTGTCTTAATTGATAACTAGGAAAATAACCATAAACATTAATTGGTTTTTCACATTTTCAACATAATTGTGTTCATTGATAAATTTTAATACCATTTTCTTGAAAAAAATTAAAAATAAAATTTGTTAACGGCATAAAATATTGACATTCTGAATAATTACTACATTTTACTACCATCATATCTGCGTCATGCTTAATTTCTAAGAACCCATTTTGACATAAGTGACATTTAACTAATGGTACTATTTCATTTATTTTTTGATAACCTCAGCGATTTTCATTTCTCAATAAACGAACAATACCTCGTTTTAATAAAATTATTAGTAGAATCGTTGCGGCAATAAATCAAATTAAATAAAGCGCTATTGCAATAAAATTACCCATTTTAATAAAAAGCATTGCTAATCAATAAGGGCTAGTAACAAAGTCAAAGATGGGAACCAAAGTCATAATAATTAAATATCCCGGTGTTTCAAGACTTTTGAAATTATCCAACATTTTTAAACTTGAACCTAACATCATTAATAACAATCCTGCTAACATTAAAGTTTCAATAATTAAATAATAAGTATATTTAGTTATTCATTTATCATGATTAAAAATTACTTTAATAAAATGAATATTAAAATAAAATCAAAAAATTAAATAAAAACTACAAATAATTCAAAATGTTCCTATAATTCATAAATTAATATCAGAATTAAGATAATTAAATAAAACCGGAAAAATTTTTGCAAAAGCAAATAAGTTTAATGATTTATTAACAAATAAAACACTAGATACATCAACCAAAAATGGTAAAATCAAAATAAAAAATAAAGACATTAAAATCAAATCAATTATTGTATAAATTGAAACATGCAATTTCTTTGACATTTTATACTCCCTATCAATAACCCTTATGTTTTTATTATACAAAAAAAAGTACTTTTTATACATAGAATAAATAAAAAAATCATTGCTTAAAACAATGATTTAATTATTTATCTTTTTTAATTGTGGGAAAAATAAAACATCTTTAATACTATCCTGACCTGTAATTAACATTACTAAACGATCAATACCAATTCCTAAACCAGCCGTTGGCGGCATTCCATATTCTAAAGCAGTAACATAATCAATATCAATTTCTGAAGCAGCTTCATCATTACCTTGTGCTTTTTCAGCAACTTGTTCTTGAAATCGTTGATATTGTTGAATTGGATTATTTAATTCAGAATAAGCATTAGCATATTCACGACCATTAATAAAAAGTTCTAAACGATCAGTAAAATTAACACTATCTTTACTTAATTTTGCTAAAGGTGAAATTTCAACTGGATAATGATAAATAAAAGTTGGTTCAACTAAAGTTTCTTCAACAAAATGTTCAAAAAATAAATTAATAATATGCCCAACACCAGTATGATGTTTATCAACTTTAATTTGATATTTTTTTGCTAAAGCAACTGCTAATTTATAAGCATGTGCTTTTTGTTTTACAACTAATTTTTCATTGTCATTTTTATCATATTGTTCAATTAAGTGAACAATTTTATTAAATTCTTGAGTAAATTTTTTATCATCAACTTGTTTAATAGCATCAATCATTTTAATTCTTTTTCACGATTTAGAAAAATCTAACGATACTTCTTCAATTGCATCATTAGTAACTTTTTTTGCCGTAATTATTAAATTTTTATTAACTTTGTTAATAATATATTTAATCGTATTTTCAATTAAAGGAAAGAGAAAATTAATATCTTGATAGGCAATATAAGCTTCAACAGTAGTAAATTCTGGATTATGTTTTGGACTAATTCCTTCATTTCTAAATAAACGACCAATCTCATAAACACCTTCAAAACCACCAACAATTAAACGTTTTAAATGTAACTCAGTAGCAATTCTTAAGTAAAAATTAGTATTTAAAGCATTATGGAAAGTAACAAAAGGTTTTGCTGTCGCACCACCATAAATATCTTGTAAAATTGGTGTTTCTACTTCTAAATACCCTTGTTGATTAAAATATTCTCGTAAAGCATTAATAATTGCTGTTCGCTTAATAAAAACATCTTTAACTTCATGATTAATAATTAAATCAAGATAACGATGACGATAGCGGCCTTCAATATTTTTAATCCCATGTCATTTATCAGGTAATGGTCGCAGTGCTTTAGCCAACATTACTAACTTCAATACTTTAACAGTTAACTCACCTGTTTTGGTACGCATAATTTGCCCTTCAATACCAAAAAAATCACCAATATCACCATAATCAGCAAATAAATTAAATTCTTTATGATTTAGATTATTCGTATTTAAGTAAATTTGAAAACGACCATATTGATCTTGTAAATCAGCAAAAATTGAATTCTTACCCATTGCTCTTTTTGTCATTAATCTTCCAGCAATTTTAATTTGATCAGCTTTAGCTTTGTGAGCAAGTTTTTCTAATTGTTCTTTGTCCTTATTATTGAATTCTTGATTTAAAGTTGAACTATTATAGTTTCTCTGTCAATTACGACCATAAACATCGTAATGTTCTTTTTCTAATTCTAACAATTTTTGATAACGATTTTCTTCTTGTTCTTTGAAAACTCGACCGTTGATTAATTGTTCTTGTTTTTGTTCCATTAATTTCAATCCTTTGTACTAAATATTATTGATATTATTTTATCTAATTATTATTAACAAATAAATATAAATAATTAAAATTTCTAATTCTTTCCCGAAAAAAAACTAAAAAATTATTTACAATCAATTTTTTATTTGTTATTATGTAAATGTCTTTGGTTGCCAAAGGCTTTTACACAAAAATGTTAGCGGAGTAAGATAAAGGTCTTAGTCCCTGAGCGGTAAGGTATCCGTAAAGCCTAAGCGAGGTAATTCTTTTTAAGGATTACCTCTTTTATATTTCTTGAAAAATTAATATAATAATGACAATCATTTGAAATGAAATTAAAATTAGGAGGAAAAATGTATGAATAATAAAAAATATTATCTTGGTCTTGATCTTGGTATCTCTTCTGTTGGGTGAGCAGTTATGACCAAAGATGAAGATGACTATTATATTGATGATTTTGGTGTCAGACTCTTTGATTGTGCTGAAAGTCCAAAAGATGGAACAACTAATGCCGAAGAAAGAAGAAAATTTCGTAGTGTTAGAAGACTAAACCGTCGTAGAAAACAAAGAATCAATGAATTAAAAAATTTCTTAGAAAAAAATCAAATTATCTCAAAATCTGAAATTGCTGATTTTTTTAGTAATTTTAAAATTACTAACAATATTCAATATGATGATACAAAATATTTTAATCCCTATACAATTAGAGTAAAAGCTTTAACCGAAAAATTAACACCACAAGAACTAGCAGTAGCATTAATTAATATTGCTAATCATCGTGGTTATAATGATAAATTTTCTTTTGGTGAAGAAAAAGAAAATAAAAAAAGTAAATTAAGTGAATCAATTAGTAAAGGTGAAAAGATTGTTAAAAATTATCAAACAATCGCTCAAGCTATTTTAAATGAACAAGATTTTAAAAACTCAAAAAATCAAGGAACTTTGGGTTTAATTCATAATAAAATTAAAAAATCTAGTGATAAACAAATTACTAATGAAAACAATCAAGAACAAACAAAAACTCCGGTTTCTAACTATCGTTATTTATTTGCTCGTGAAGATTACAAAAAAGAATTAGAATTAATTTTAACAACTCAAGGCAAATTTTATCCGCAACTAGCAAATGAAAGTAATCGTAATAAAATTATTAATGATATTATTTTACGACAACGAGATTTTGAAGTTGGACCAGGACCGAAAAATAAGGAAAAATATGACTTATGAGCAAAAAAGATGCCAAGTCATCGTCTTTTTCAACCATTTTTAGAAACCGAAGGCAAATGTTCATTTTATCCCAACGAACCAAGAGCTTATCGTTGTTCTTTAACATTTGAACTATTCCGTTTTATTTCTGATTTATCAACTTTTACTGTTAAAAGCCTTGATGAAGTAACAACTAGTACAATTGCTAAAATATTTTTTGATAATCTTAAACAAGGAGTAATTCCCAATAAAAATGATTTAAAAAAAATTATTAAAGAAAACACTGAACTTAGTGAAAGTGACTTTACTAATAATCCAGCATGAAAAAATATTAAATCTGTTAATTTTAATTATTTAAAATTATTAAAAGAACTAATTCCAAATGAATTTAAAACAATAGATATTAGTAGTTTAAATAATCATTTATTTAACAAACTAGGTAAAATTCTTCATGAGAATATCACTCCACAAAGAAGAAAAGATAACTTAATCTTATTTTTCAAGGAAAATAAAATTGATTTAACTGAAAAACAAATTGAAGAAAAATTTTTGGGTCTACCTTCTTCTATTAGTACAAGCACAGGAAACACTTCTTTTAAATACATGGAAGAAGCAATTAACGCTTTTGCTAAAGGGATTTCATATGGTAATTTTCAAGCTGATTTTGTTGAAAAGAATGAAGAAAAAATGTTTAACTTTAAAATTAGTAATAAGTTATTTCAACCAATTAATGATCCAGACTTACAAAAGAATGCTGTCGTATTTAGAGCAATTAATCAAACAAGAAAAATTATTAATGCTCTACATCAAGAATATGGTTGATTTGAAGTAATTAATGTTGAAGTAGCAAAAGAATTAATGAAATCCTTTGAACAAAGAAAAGAAATCAAAAAATCTAATGACCTTCGTTTTGATGAAAGATTAAAAATTGAAAAAGAATTAGAGAATAATAATATTAACCCAAATGAAATTAATATTAAAAAATATCGTTTATGAAAACAACAAGAACAAAGATGTATTTATTGTCAAAATCATCATGAAATTACTTTAGATGACTTTAAAAATAGCAATGCCTTACAAATTGATCATATTATTCCACAATCAAAAATAGCCGATGATTCATTTAACAATTTAGTTTTAGTTTGTAGTAAAGCTAATCAAGAAAAAACAAATCAAACACCATTGCAATGATTAGCAACTAATAAAGAGCATAAAACTTCATACTTAAACTTTATTAATAAAGTTATTAGAAAAAATCTTTCTGATAAAAAATACCAATATCTAATAACTAAAGATTTAGATTCTGAAATGATTGATGAATTTGCTTCAAGAAATTTAAATGATACTAGATACATTACTCGTTATGTTGCTAATTGATTAAATTCACAATTTAAAAATTGAACAGAAATCACTGGTGAAGTAATTCCAACAAAAGTACAAACAATTAACGGTGGTGTTACTTCAAGATTTCGCCGCACTTGACTTAATAATAGTCCTTGAGGCTTAGATGAAAAAGTCAGAGAAATAACTCCATTCCATCATGCCGTTGATGCAATAATCTTAACCCAATTTATTTCTGTAACTTATGTAAACTTTGCTACTGATAGTGCTAATATTATTAGTTTAAAAAGAAGTTTATCTAAAGGTTTCATAAATCAATCACAATACAAAAATCATTGTGACGAAATTTTAAAAAAATGAACAATTGGAAAATTACGAGATGATTTAGGTAGACGCTTAGAAAAGTTAATTAACAAAGAAATTAGTAACTTTAAAGTAATGGCACCTCTAGTAAAAAACTTGCAAGAAATTATTGAAACTAGAATTCCTGTGAGTTTAAAAATTAAAAAAGAAAATAAAGAATTTAAACTAAAAAACTCTCAAGATACAGTTTTTAAACCAATTAAAACTCCAAAATTTGTTGAAGTTTTAAATCAAGAAAGTTATTATGACAAACTGAAAGAACTAAACTTAAAAGGTAATATTCATTATCCTTTCATTTCTTATAAAATTGACTATAAACTTTCAGGTGGTTTTACTTCAAGTCAATTACCTGTATCACATGATAAAATTAAAAAAGACATTAATAGTGAATCTTATTTTAAAGATAAAAATAATACACTATGAGAAATTAATAGCTATTATGGTGTTATATTTGATCAACAACATAACTTCAAACCAATTTGAATTAGAAGAATTAATGCTACAAAAGAAGAATTAAATAAATATAAAAAACAAAATATTTTAGTACTTAGAACTTTAGTTGAATATTATGATAAGAAAACTAATAGAAAAGTTATTAAATTATTTAATGGTAAAATGGGATCTCAAATAGCAGCAAATTTATTGGGAACAACTAATATTCCAATTTTAAATAAAAATAAAGAAATATTTGGTAGTCCTAATTATTATGATAGTATAAATAACTGACAACAAGAGTTTAAAATAGTAAAACCTAATATTTTAGGGAAATTAATTACAAATTAAATTTCAAAAGTAGATATATTTGATTTTTTAAAAATATCTACTTTTTATTTGAAATAAAAATAAAATTAATTTATAAAATACTTTATTTTTTGGTAAAATTATTTTGAGGTTTTAGTCCGCTGACATTTTTGTGTAAAATTAAACTTTTTAGGAGCAACATCTTGAGGCAATTTTGTTTTAGTCCGCTGACATTTTTGTGTAAAATTAAACAAAGGATGTGAGAAATCGCATAAAATAAGTGTTTTAGTCCGCTGACATTTTTGTGTAAAATTAAACAGAAAGGATGTGAGAAATCGCAGAACCGTAGTTTTAGTCCGCTGACATTTTTGTGTAAAATTAAACTTTTTGTGGTTAAAAAAAGGAATGAATGCAGTTTTAGTCCGCTGACATTTTTATGTAAAATTAAACAGTCTAATGTTAGCAAAGGCCGAGAAAAATGTTTTAGTCCGCTGACATTTTTGTGTAAAATTAAACAGATAGAAAGTAGTAGAGAAACGAAATCCGGTTTTAGTCCGCTGACATTTTTGTGTAAAATTAAACTTTTTAGGTAGAAAAAAAGGAATGAATGCAGTTTTAGTCCGCTGACATTTTTGTGTAAAATTAAACGTTCTATAGTATAAAAAACTTCAATTTGTTGTTTTAGTCCGCTGACATTTTTGTGTAAAATTAAACATTAAAAATAAAAAGTGTTGACAAAGATATGTTTTAGTCCGCTGACATTTTTGTGTAAAATTAAACATCATTTTTTGTATAAATATACTGCTTTTCGTTTTAGTCCGCTGACATTTTTGTGTAAAATTAAACAAGTAAATATTACTACTAAACGATATTTAAGTTTTAGTCCGCTGACATTTTTGTGTAAAATTAAACAAAGCGGGACAGGAAGCAACGATTATAAAAGTTTTAGTCCGCTGACATTTTTGTGTAAAATTAAACAAGATAATATTATCAAAATATGGGGGTCGTGTTTTAGTCCGCTGACATTTTTGTGTAAAATTAAACATATTTACTTGTCGGCAGAGATAAGACCGAGTTTTAGTCCGCTGACATTTTTGTGTAAAATTAAACTCAGGTAGGCTTTAATCCTACTACATAGATGTTTTAGTCCGCTGACATTTTTGTGTAAAATTAAACAATTAAATTTAGAATTATTACCTTATATAAGTTTTAGTCCGCTGACATTTTTGTGTAAAATTAAACTAATAATAATAATTATATAATTATTGACATGTTTTAGTCCGCTGACATTTTTGTGTAAAATTAAACATCAAGAGAAAAGAAAAACTAGACTTTTTAGTTTTAGTCCGCTGACATTTTTGTGTAAAATTAAACCTAGCCGATGATCGGCTGGATTGGGTATGGGTTTTAGTCCGCTGACATTTTTGTGTAAAATTAAACAAAAAAAAACTTTACATATGTTTTAGTCCGCTGACATTTTTGTGTAAAATTAAACTTTAACTGCTTTGGGAAAGTTAACTACATCGTTTTAGTCCACTGACATTTTCGTGTAATTATTATTCTACAACTTGATATAACACTAAATATTTAATAAAATATTTGTGAGTAAATGAAAGAGTTAAATCTTTCATTTTTTTATTTAAAAATAGGAGGTGAAAATCATTTCATGAAAATCAATAATTATTAAAAAATCAGATAAAATATCATTAAAACAAAATCAACTATGCGTAACAACACTAGAGAAAGAAGCATTATTTAGTTTAAATGATCTTAATTGCATAATTTTAGAAAACAACTATACCTTTATCACAACACAAATCTTAGCTAAATTAGTTACTAATGATGTATTTATCATTATTTGTGATGATAAATATGACCCAGTTGGTATAACTTTATCATTAAACCAACACTGACAACCGCTATTAGTTTTTGAAAAACAATTCAATTTCACAGAAAATGAAAAATTAATTTTAAAAACTGAAATTATTAAATATAAACTAAAAAATACCCTGCTAGTTATGCAAACTTTAAAATGTCGTGAAAAAAGTATTGAAACAATTGAGAGATTTATTAAAACTTTAGCTTTTGGTGATGAAACAAATCGTGAAGGATTAGTTGCTAAAGTATTTTTTCGTGAATTATATGGATCTAATTTTATTAGATTTAGTGATGATGGAATTAATAATGCTTTAAATTATGGTTATAAAATATTAACAGGTGCAATTTCTAGAACAATAAGCAAATATGGTCTTAACAACTATTTAGGACTTTTTCATATTGGTAAAACTAATCCTTATAATTTAGCATGTGATTTTATCGAACCTTTACGACCTTTAGTAGATTATTGAGTAACTAAAAATATTGAAACAATAACAGAACATGTTTCTTATGATCATCGTTTAAAACTAATTGATTATTTATTAAATTCCAAAGTCATTATTAATAAGAAATATGTCACAATAACTAAAGCGATTGATTATATGATTCGTTCTTATATAACAGTTTTAAATGAGAATAATACTAATAAATTAGAACTACCAGTATTAGATTTTAATCCAATTAAAGAAGAAAATTCTGATGAACAAGATGAGATTTAGACACATGCGACTATTTATTATGTTTGACTTACCCGTTAAGACAAAAAAAGATGTTCAAAATTACAATAAATTTCGAAGAAAACTATTAAATCTAGGATTTTATATGGTACAACTTTCAATTTATGCAAAATTATGTATTAACCATGATGAAGTAGCAAAAAATAATGAAATAATTAATAAAAATTTACCACCAAAAGGAAATATTCGTTGCTTAACTGTTACTGAAAAACAATATGAAATGATGAAAGTACTTATTGGTACAAAATCATATCAAGAAGAAATTACAACGAATAAATATCTAATTGAACTTTAAAGATTGGAAAAAAAGTAAAATGAAACAAATACAATTTTCTAATAGTTTTTTTACTGAACAAACTATTCAACTTCATAATAATATGGCAATAATTATTGGTGATAATGGCGTTGGAAAAACATCTTTATTAAATACCTTAGAAAAAGGTTTTAAGGGAAAAAATAGTAAATTTACCATTGATAATGAACCAGTAGCAACTGACAATTATCAAGTTATTTATTTAAAAGAATATTTTAATTTAAAAGAACATTTAAAATTAACTAAAACTTCATCATTTCGTAATGATTTAATTCAGAATCTCAATCAAGCATTAATCACAACAAAAGATGATCAATATAAAGATTTATCAAAAAACTTGGAAAAAATTGAAAATGACTTTTTAGGATTATTAAATAAATTATATTTTTGAAATGCTGATAATAATATTAAAAATCATTTAATTTTAAAACCAAAAATAGAATCTTTTTCAATTAGTAATTTAGTTGATAAAATGTTAAAAATTGAAATTTATGATAAAAATATTGAAAACATTATTGATGAAGAAAATTATAGTCATTTATTTTTAAGAATTCTATTATTTAATATTTTAAATAATGTTTCACGACAAAAAGATAAGTTAAGACCAACAGTAATTTTATTTGATTTACCAGAATTATATGGCACACCAAAATTACTTAATCAAATTAATAATTATTTAAAAAAAATCAATCAAGAAAGCAATACAATCATTATTATTGTTTCTAACAGTCCCGAATATTTAAAATTATTGAAACCAAGTTTATTAGCTATAAATTTAGTAACAGAAAAAGAAATCTTTTTTATTAGAAATCTTGAAAAAATTATTCGCGAATCAATCATTAGCTTTTCTTTTTGCGATAGTGACATTAAAGATTTATCTATTTATAAAAGTGATTTAAATCATTTAATTGATCAAGAAGATATTACAAAAGAAATAAATTATATTGAAAATTATCTTTATGAAAAAATTATTAATAGTTTATTTGCTGATGAAATTGAATTATGGTTTAAAGAAGCAGTAAAAACTAGTAGCGAACAATATATTGTTCAATGTGAAGGAATTTTTAAAGATTTAGTCTTTATTTATAATCTTCTTTTTACTGGTTTTAATCTACTTTGCCAATGAAAAAATAGTAACCAAATTGTAAATTTTATTAAATTAACTCCATATTTAAATAATTAATATTTAAAAGAAAAAAACTCCTAATCTCATAAAAGATTAGGAGAAAGCGATTCCTAAAGAACCTTGCACAATTTTAAATTGCACTCACATATAAATTATATTAAAATCATAAAATTTATCAATAAAACATTCAAAAAAATCTAGTATCAAGTATAAATCTTATATGCAAACTTATGACATAATGAAATCTAACCGTATATTTTAAGTACGGAACTCAGTAGGCTTTCTTAATATTTTTCAAAGAAACAAAATATTATAATTTAGACTTTTGGTTCTTTTAATTTAATCTGACTGTAATAAATTAGTTATTGGTTTAAATTTAATAAAATATAAGCCAATCATATAACCAATCGCAATGATAAGAAAAATTAAAGCAAAAGTTAATAAAATCGTAACAAAACTAATTGGCAAAAGAAAAGTCATATTAACTATTTTAGCAACAAAAATTAAAATAATTCACCAAGTAAGGTAACCCAAAACAGTACCAACAACAAAAGCTAAAACTAAAGTCAAAATATAAGCGCCAATAATTAAACTATTAATTTCACTAGTACGATAACCCGATGCTTTCATCATTGCAATAATAATCAGGTTATTATCTAAAATCATACTAACAATAATAAATAAAACAAAACCTAAAGCAACAATTGTTATTCATTTAGTAATACTAACAATATCTTGCACTGAATGAAACATGTCTATTAATTGATCTTTCATTAATGGAAAAACAATTCTATCACGATCAATTAATTTTCAATTATTTTGTAAACTAGCAAACGAATAATTATTATCTGATTGAACAATATTAATATTATTTAATGGTAAGAATGTTTTATTTTTTGAATAATAGTTATTAAATGAATCTTTAATTGGTATACCAGTAAATTCACCGTTAGATGTATAACCAATTACTCTCCTTAAGTCATCAATTTGTGTATAAAACTGTGAACTATCTAAATTTGTTGTAATAATTCCTTTAATATCAAAAACTATTGGCAGAAAATTAGCATTAGCATTAAGAATCATTAAAACTTGATCATTAACTTTATACTTATTTAAAACTGCAAGTGACTTAGAAATAACTGCTGGAATAACATAAGCATTTTGATTTTTCTCTTGACCAAAACTATCAATATAGCTAACTTGTTCGGTTTTTAAATTATGGGAACTATTAAAAACTTCATCAATATTTAATTTTTGTTCTGCTTTCAAATTAAATCAATTTTTTCATGCTAATAAATTATCTTCATTATTATATAAAGTAACAACTTGATTTGATTTTGACAATAATGATCCTTGATTATGATCAATTCATTTTGTTGGACTATTAACTACAAATTCTAAATTTGGATAGTAGTTACTATTAAGAATAACTTGGCCAATTGAAATCCCTGGTAAAGATTGAAATTCAAAATCAATGCCACTAGAAGCAATTAATAAATCAAAAAAATTTGTTAGATTTTCATATAATGTTTCTGCCATTGTTGCTGAAATGAAATTAGTTCCTAGTGGTCTAATATATGCAACACCTTGCTTATTAATTTTGTTGTATAATAAATTGATTTCTTCGCTTTTAATATAGAAATCGCGAAAATCATCAGCAAGGATTATTTTTGTTAAATCAGAAAATTTCTTTTCACTATCAATTTGAAATTTATTTGCTTTTATTTCTTTTTCTAAGTCTAAATTTTTTTCAAAAACTCAATCATAAACTTGCGTTGTAATTTTGTTTTGATTATCAAATTTATACATATTAAAAGTATTTGCAGATAAATAGACTTCAGAATTAACATAACTTTGTAAATTATTAATTTTACTAGTAAAAATATCATCAATAATCGTTTGAAAGAGTAAAAGAAAACTAACAAAAATAAAAAGTAAAAAAATCAAAATTAATTTTCCGCCTGATTTTAAAGCAAAAGAAACTGCTAAGCGTGGTTTAAAATTTCAATGATTAAAAGGTTTTTTAAATAATGTTAATCATTTTGTACTAACATTAGAAGGGCGATTATAAATTAAAACTAATGGATTTTTAGTTAAAATACTTCAAGATTGTAAATAGCTAGCAAAAGTAAAAATAATCGTTGATAATACGACTGCAACAAGAAAAGCAAGAAAACTAAAGTGAATGGTTGGTAAAGGTAAAACATAATTAACAGTACTTAAATTATTAAAATATTCTTGTAAAGGCAAACTTAAGGCAAAGCCAATAATCGTTGAAAAGATGGAAATTAAAAAGATTAAAAAAGTAAAACCAAAAACAATTTCATAATTGTTATAGCCTAAACCCTTAATTAAACCCAATTGTTTTTTTTGTAAATTAACTTCTTTTTTAACATATGATAAAACAATAAAAATTGCCGCTAACATAACAATAAAACTAATTGCTGAATAAACTATTTTCCCCAATTCAAATGTTTGTTTTAAAAAACCACTACGATAATCACTCTTATCATTAATAATTAAGCTACCATAATTAAAATTAAATGTTTGATTAAAAATATTTTCAATTTTACTTGAAAAAGAATTATCTTTAGTATTTACTTTTAAGAAAAAATTAGTTGTTATTTTTGCTTGTTCATTACTATTATTAATTAAATAATGATTAAGCCATTCTCTTGTTGTAAAAACTTGCGTTGTATTTTCAGGTAAAGGTGAAATATTATCAATCGAAGGTTCGTTAAGAATTCCTCAATAACTATAACCAAAACCAACTACCTTTAATTTTTCATTAGATAAAAATGTAAATTGATCATTTAATGCAATTTTGTGTTTTTTAGCAAAAATTGGATTAACGACTACTTCATTTTCATTTTGAGGTTTTTTGCCTTCACTAATATATACTTGATTAAAACTATTACGATAAGGTGAAAAATCAAATCTAAGATTTTTATCTAACAATCATGGTGGTGTTTCTTGAAGATAAAAAGCATCTTCAAACGAAAAAAAGATTTTTTTTGCTTGATTACTATCAAATGATTTTAAAAATGATTTTTTAATTTGATAATTACTAGTTTCGGGATTATTTTTAATTTCATTATTTAAAATATCATTAATTAATAATGATTGATAATTAATTCCTCAATTTAATAAAAAATCTCTTAAATTATCATCAAGATTATCAATAGTAGGTAATAAATTATTTTCAATATCATTATTTGTTATCTTATCAATTTGATTAATAATAGTATTATAATTAACTAAATCTTTTTGGAAATTGTTTTTTAAAATTGTTTTAGTTCGATTCAAAGCATTATCAATTTCTTTGTAACTATTTAATTTTTCAATTTGAATTCGATAATCATAAGTTCCACTGTTTTGTGCAACAGCAGAAAAACCAAAACTAAGTCGTTCAGAATTACTGTATAAAGCTGACATCGCTGCAACAATAAGAATTAATAAAATAATAATTGAAAAATATTGAAATATTCTTCGTTTTACTCCGCGCAAAACATTTTTTACTAAACTAAACATTATTCACCTTAAACTAAAAAATAATATTTATTAATAAATTAATTTTAACACATTCAATTTTAAGCAAAATTAAAAATGAGTTAATCTTAACTCATTTTTTTTGATTCTAATGCTTTAATTTTTTCTAAATTTGCAATTGCAATATAAGGTAAGTTTCGTAATTGCTCTTGATAATCTAAACCATAACCAATTAAGAAATTATCTGGAACCTCAAAACCAAACCAATCAGCTTCAATTTTAACTTCTCTTTTAATTTTTTTATCTAAAAGCGTTAAAATTTTAACTGATTTTGGTGCTTTTAATTTTAAATGTTCAACTAATTTAACTAAAGTTTTTCCTGAATCAATAATATCTTCAACAATTAAAACATCATGATCTTTAATATTAGTAAAGATATCTAACTTAATCTTTGGTTCAAAAGTTCTAGTCTTTTGACCAGCATAAGATTCAACATACATAAAATCAACAGCACAAGCTAAATCTAATTCCATCATAAAATCTGATAAAAAGAACAAGCAACCTCTTAAAATCCCAATTAATACTAAAGGTTTTTTAAGATTTGAATAATGGTTTTTAATTTCTACTGCCAATTCACTAATTCGTTTTTTAATTTCAGTTTCAGAAATTAAAATTTCTTTTACTAAATCATGTTTAATCATTATTATCTCCTAAAATTACTATTAAATAAAATTTAACAAAACCTACAAAAGCAAGAATTGTTAAATTTACTTATTTTGAAAATTACTTTTTCTTTGGAGTTACTGAAATTGTTTCATCAGATTCGTGTTCACTACCATCATGAGCACTTTCATCTGTATCATCTGATGAATTTTTTTTACTTTCACCTTTTTTAAAGTCTTTTTGTCTCTCTAATACTTCTTGCGGTAATTTATCATGTTCATTAATATATTCAATTTGTTCTGCAGTAATTGTTTCTAATGTCATTAAAGAAGTAGCAATTAAATCTAAAGTTTTACGATTTGCTTTAATTAACTTAATTGCTTCTTGATAACATTGATCTAACATTTGTTTTACTTCATCATCAATTTTATTAGCAATATTATTAGAAATTGTACTTTGAGCAAATGGATTTCCAGATTCAGCTGGATTTTCAAATTGTGCCAATCCTAAATTATCCGACATTCCATACTCAGTAATCATTCTTCTTGCAATTGTTGTTGCTTTTTGCAAGTCATCATGAGCACCAGTAGTTACATTAGGTTTACCAAAAATTATTTCTTCTGAGGCTCTACCACCTAAGTAACCAGTAACTGTGGCAATTAAATGTGTCTTAGAATAAAACATTGTTTCTTCTTTTGGCGTCATAATTGTATATCCACCAGCTTGACCTCGTGGAATAATTGTTACTTTTTGAACCTTTGAAGCATATTCTAATCTTAATCCAATTAAAGCATGTCCAGCTTCATGGTAAGAAACAATTTTCTTATCATTTTTTGTAATAACTCTTGAAGTTTTAGCAGGCCCACCAACAACACGATCTATCGCTTCATCAATTTCTACTAAACCAATAACATTCTTATGGTGTCTTACAGCAAGCAAAGTTGCTTCATTTAAAACATTTTCTAATTGAGCACCACTAAATCCTGGTGTTCTTTCAGCAATTCTTTCAAAATTAACTTTAGGTGAAATATTTTTGTTTCGCGCATGTAATCTTAAAATTGCTTCTCGTTCTTTAATATCAGGTAAACTTAAACTAATTTCACGGTCAAATCTTCCCGGTCTTAATAAAGCTTCATCAAGCACATCACGTCTGTTAGTTGCTGCCATAATGATAATTCCAACATTTGTTTCAAAACCATCCATTTCAACTAACAATTGATTTAAAGTTTGTTCATTTGCTGTTGTTGCTGCTGAAGCTCGTTTTCTTCCTACAGCATCAATTTCATCAATAAAAATAATACAAGGAGCAGATTTTTTTGCAGCAGTAAACATTTCTCTTACTCTTGAAGCACCAACTCCAACAAAAACTTCTTCAAATTCAGCACCTGAAATTGAAAAGAATGGTACTCCAGCTTCACCAGCTACTGCTTTCGCAAGTAATGTTTTACCTGTTCCAGGAGGTCCAACTAAAAGAACTCCTTTAGGGGTTCTTGCACCCATTTGAGAATAACGCTGTGGAAACTTTAAATAATCAACAATTTCTTCTAATTCTAATTTTTCTTCTTTAATTCCAGCAACATCACTAAATTTTGTTTCTGATTTTTGAGTTCTGGCACGATTTTTCCCCATTGAAAAAGGATTCATACCACCAGCACTAGATTTACTTAATCTTGATAGTAATCAGAATGAACCAAAAATTAAAATTAATACTGGTAATAAATTAACTAAGAGATTTTTTCAAATTGAAACAGCTTGATTATCAGAGACTCAATAATTTGCACCTTTAACTGATGAATCAGAATCAAATAATGGCATAATTTTACTTTCTCAAAATCCTGTATATAATGTTGCAGCATAATGAATAATCTTACCATCATCCGTTTTTAAATAACCATCTAAATGAACGGTACTTGGATCAAAAGCAACAGAAAAACCATCACTAATTGTAATATTCGTTAACTTATTTAATGTACCATTTTGAAATAAAGTAAGTAATTGATTTTCTGTTAATTTAACAACATTACCTTTAAGAAAATATCAAATTAAAAAACCAACAAAGGCCAAAAATAAAATAAATACAAGAATGACCATTCAATTAATTTTCATTTTTGGTTGCATTATAAAATTTCACCTATTTTAATTTCTTTCCATATTTTTTAACTATGTATAATAATATAACTTAAAATAATAAAAATGTCACTCTTTTATTATTTAATTTCATTAACTATAATGATTATAAACTAATTATTAGTAAACTTAATAAAATAAACAAATAACAAACAAATTAAAAAATTATTTTATAATAAAAATATTTGGTTCTGAATCAAGATGATCTTTACTAATCGCCAAACCAGGAACCGAAATAATTTGATTTTGAACATTAACAATTACTGGCCAAGTTTGTCTTTGACGATAAGGAATTTTATTATCAATGAATAAACGATTAATCTTTTTTGTTCCAAAACTAACAATAATTTGTTCTTTACCAGTATTATTTTTAATCATTAAAGGAAACTCTTCTTTATTAACGTGTAATGCTTGAAATTTACCTGAAGTTGGTACATTTTTAAAAATTTTAATCTCATTAAAATCATAATCAGCAATTTTTTTAATAGTGTATTGATAATCTTTAACTGAAGTTTTTTCATTAATATAAACATAATTATATTCTTTAATTAAACTAATATTGTGAGTTAAACTAATACTAATATTTGGTCGTTTTGATTTTGTTAAAACTCTAACAATTTCTTTAATTTTAGCCTTCTTTAATCTTAAAACTAAATCTTCACTATAATTAAATAAAAATTCATAAACAATCATTTGTTGTAAACGAAAATTATCATTATATTTATGAAATTCATTAACTGACAAAGTATCATCAGCAACAATAACTGAGTTATAAATTACTTCTAATTGATCTTTTAATAACTCTTGTTCGCTATTTAATTCTTTAATTTCACTTAACATTAAATTAATGTCAAGATCTGTTAACTTATTAATTGTTTGTTGACGAATTTTATTTCTTTCATAAATTTCTAATTCATTTGTTTCATCAAATCCATATTTAACTCGATACAATGTTAAATAATCAATTATGTCTTCTTTTTTTAATTCTAGCATTGGACGATAAATTGACAAACTTTTATAAGTACTTTTAAATTTTAATCCATAATAAGAAACAATCGCTTTTCTTTGTTTTTGAATTAAATAAGTTTCCAACAAATCATAAACATGATGAGCCACAACCAAATTGTAAATTTGATATTTTTGAGCAATCTCATTAAAAAAATCATAACGAATTACTCGTGCTTGATCTTGGAAATTTCCCTTAGTATACTCAGAAGCTTTAACATTTTTAATTTCTAATCTGATATTATGTTCTTTACAATAATCTTCAATAATTTTTTGATCAACATTACTACTTCATCTTTTATGATAATTTACATGACAAACAACAATATCAAAATTATTCTTTACTAAATTATCTAGTAAAAACATACTATCAGGTCCACCAGATACGGCAACAAGATAATTTAAATTTTTATTTAATTTTCCTAATCAAGTAAGATAAACCATGAAAATATTCCTTATTCATTATTGTTTTTATTATATCATTTTGCTATTTCACTAACGTAACTATTATTATCATTATGGCAAATTAATGGCGGTTCAATAATCAAACCATCATTAGTATTAAAAACCGCTTCAATTAATACACTACTAGCATTTTTATTAATTTTTGGATAAACCATTTGCATTCTTTTAATTGAAAAATTATTTTGTTTTAAAGTAATTAATAATTGATCAAGTCTAAAAGCAGGATAAATTATAAAAAATTTACCTTTAACTTTTAATAATTGTGCTGCACTTGCAACAATTGTTGCTAAGTCAATATATAATTCATGTCTTGCTGCTGCTTTCAATGGTTCAAACTTAAGATTAGTTTTTTCTAATAAAGGAAAAAATGGTGGATTGCAAACAATAATATCAACTTTCTGATTAAAATTTTCATCAGCATAAACTTTAATATCTTGCTGAATAATTGTTACTTGTTTTGTTAAATCATTTTTAACAACATTTTCCAGTGCTAAAGTAACCGCCTCTTTTTGGATTTCAATGCCGATAATCTTAATTGGATATTTCTTAGCTAATAAAATTGCAATGGCACCATTGTTAGTTCCAAAATCAATTAAAGTTTTAGTTTGATTTTTAATTTTAATAAAATTAATTAACAAAACTGTATCTAAAGATATGCAAAACATATCTTTTCTTTGTAAAATTGTGACATTTTCATTTGCTATTTTTAATTTTAAAATTTTATAATTTGTCATTTTCTAATCCTTGGTAAATATTAATAAAAAAAGCATTTAATAATAAGTTTCAATTAAGATTATTAACATTATTAATTTTATTAATAGTTTCAATTAACACTTTAATTAAATTTTTCAAAAATAATTGATCTTGATTATTTCAACTACTAGTAAAATCATTAATTAACTGATTATTTAATGATGTTATATTATTTAATTTCATAATTTTATCTTCTGTTATTGTTAATAATAATTGAAAAAATAAAATCAAGTTTTCTTTTAAACTAAGGATTTTTTTAATTAAAAAAAAATTTTCAGTAAAATTACCTTCATTATCATAATTAATAAAGCTTGTTACCAAGTTTAATATTAATTCTTGTTGTTCTTTTTCAATTTTTTCTCAATTTAAGAAATTAGATTTATTATTTTTTATTTTAGGTATATCAAAAATCTGACAGCGAGAAATAATTGTTGGTAATATTTTCTCAATTTTAGTTGTTGTTAAAATTAAAAATGTATTATTAGGAACAGTTTCTAAAAATTTCAAAAAACTATTACTTGCTTCTAAAGAATTATATTCAATTCCTTCAAGTAAACAAATTTTCGGATTACCTGTTTCTAAACTTTGTAAGGATAATTTATTAATAATATTAATAACATCTTGTTTTTTCATTGAATTTATTTTATTAAATTGATATTTAGTTAAATCCAAATAAGAATTATTAATTATTTTTTGACAATTATTACAAAGTTGTTTATCAGAACAAATTCCTTTTTGACAAACAATTTTTTTCAATAAACTATTAATTGCAAATTGAAAAGAATTATCTTTTGACGATAAAAGGATAACTTGTGGAATAAATTTTAAATCTAAAAAAAAATTAAAATTTTGATTTTCTTGATTACTTTCGTTCATAATTAACCTCAATTAATTATATTATTTAGTAATAAATTGCTTAATAATTTGATAAGTTTCTGTTAATACTTGTTCAAAACTTTTACTGGCATCAATTACCTTAATTCGGTCTTGATTATTTTTTGCGATTTCTTGATACCCTTGATAAACTAATTGATGAAATGATAAATCTTCTTTATCCAAACGATTTTGTTCACTTTTACTGCGTTCTTTAATTCGTTGCAATCCAATTTCTGGTTTAACATTAAATAAAATTGTTAAATTTGGTTTAAAATTATCAAACGCAATATCTTGAATTGTATTAATTTTTTTAATATCTAATTTTCGACCATAACCTTGATACGCTAATGTTGAATCAGAAAACCGATCACAAATAATAATTTTCTTGCTATTTTTTTCTGGAAAAATTTTTTCAACCAGATGCTGTCTTCTTGCTGCAATGTATAATAAAACCTCAGTTCAAGCATCCATTAAAGTGTTTGTTTCATTTAAAATTATTTTTCTAATTTGCTCGGAAATAATACTGCCACCTGGTTCTCTTGTGGTAGTTATTTCAATTCCTTCATTTGAAAATCGTTCTTTTAATTTAGCAAGAACACTGCTCTTTCCAGAACCTTCTGGACCTTCAAAACTAATAAATATCATCGTCATTAAAATTTATTAATGCTACATAACATTAATAATTTTGCTTTCCATCTTTTTAACTTCAGAAATTGCTTCGTTAACTGCTACTTGAATCATATCATTTAACATTTCATAATCATTTTCTACCATTGTTAAAAGTTCTTGAAAATTAATTTTTAAATCAACTTTATAAGAACCAGAAACAATAATCTTAATTAAATCTCCTTGTTTTGAGAATTTAAATTCCTCTTTTTTAAATTGTTCATGATTTTTTTGTGCCATTTTTGCTTGATTTAATATTTGTTTAAAATTATTCATTTTTTCACCTCATTTTTAATTTTAACTAATTTCCCTAAAATTTTAAAAATTTATATTTCTTCAATTTCGCCAAAAATATTTTGTAAAAAAACTAATGTTTCATTTTTAGGTACTATCTTTTCTTTTATTATCACTTCAGGAAGGATAATTGGTTTTGCTGCAGGTAATTTATTATCTTTTAATAAAGTTTGATATTTTTCTCCAACAACTTTTCATTGTTTACGATCAAGAGCATAAATCATATACTCTTTTTGCAAAACAAAATTTAAAAAATTTCGATGTTCTTGATCAGAAAAATTCTTATTAATCAAATCTGCTTGAATAATATTATCACAAATAATAACAACCGCGTTAGCACTGGCAGCACTAATAAGAGTATTTAAATAAGTTTTACTAAAATCATGAAACTTATGGTTTTCAGTTAATTGGTCAATTTTTATTCAATAATTTTTTAATTCTTTTCTAATTTCTTTATTAGCTTGAATAATAACATTAAGAACATTATTAAATAATTCTCGATCAATTTTAACATCATTATTAATAGAACTATTACTAATTTGTGGTTTTTCCTTTATTGGCAATGATTCTAATTCATTACTTACTATTTTTTCTCTTATTTCCTGCTCTTCAGATTCAGACTTTACTACTACTTTTAAAGTATCGTCTTGTTGATAAGATAAATCATATTTAGCTACTTGATCAAATAATGTTAAAATTTTTGTCACTAATAAAACTTTTAAACTTTCATCATCAAAATTTAACATCATAATTGTTTCAAAAAGATTTAAAATTTGCTTTAAATCTTGCTCAGTAACATTATTAAAGACATTTATTATTTCTAAAGTTAAATATTTACTAATTTTAATATTATTAGTTAAGCGATAAATTAATAAATCTTGAACAACATAAGTCATTTCAATTAAAAACTTTTTAAAATTAGTTAAATAATTATTAATCTTCTCAAGACTTAAAACTATTTTATTAATATCTTGATTTAAAATATCTATCAAAAAATCAATCTTTTGTTCTAATGACAGAACATTGTAAAGTTTATTAACACTTAAAAGTGTAATATTATTAGAAAAGTTAAAAACCTTTTCTAAACTATTAATTCCATCTCGTAATGATCCTTGACTAAACAATGCTAATTGATTTAAAGCTGGTATTTCAAAAACAATTTTTTCTTTAGTTAAAATATCTTGAAAAATTTTAACCAAATCAGAATTATTAATTTTTTCAAACTGAAATCATTGACAACGAGAAATAATTGTATCAGGAATCTTATATGGTTCAGTTGTTGCAAGAATAAAAATAATATGAGTTGGCGGTTCTTCTAAAGTCTTTAATAATGCATTAAAAGCTGAAGTAGTTAACATATGAACTTCATCAATAATATAAACTTTATATTTTAAATTCATTGGTAGCAAATTGATATTATTACGGATTCTTCTTACTTCTTCAACACCATTATTAGAAGCACCATCAATTTCTAAAATATCAATTTCATCACCATTATTATTAATAAATTTACAATTATCACATTGATCGCATGCTTCACCAGCAACATTATTTTGACAATTAATTGTTTTTGCTAAAATTTTAGCAACTGATGTCTTTCCAACTCCTTTTGGACCAGAAAATAAATAAGCATGAGCAAAAGATTTATTAATAATAGAATTTTTTAAGATTGTTACAATATCAGTTTGACCAATTACTTCATTAAACTTACTTGGCCGATATTTACGATATAAAGCTTTATAATCCATAGTTAACCTCCAATTTAATTATATAATATCATTTTGATTACGTAATTTATTAAAAAAAGATTGTAACATTTCTCTACTGAATAATGTTAAATCATAACTATAATTAATTGAATGATTAAAATCTTTATTATTTTTCAATTTATCTAAAAGATTAATACATCCAAATTTTTCTGAAACTAAACCAAAAACAATTAAACTAATTCGTGATTCTAAAATTGCACCTAAACACATCAAACAAGGTTCTAAAGTTGAATAAATAGTACAATCTTCTAACCTTCAGCTGCCATTCTTTTTACAGGCATTGCTAATAGCAATAATTTCGGCATGTTTAATTGAATCTTGGTCTTTTTCCTTTTTGTTATAGCCTTTACCTAAAATGTTACCATTTTTATCAACAACAATCGCACCAACAGGAATATCACGATTAGTTTCAGCTTTTTTTGCTAAATCTAGAGCTATTTTCATATATTTTTGATTATTCATTAGATATTTTATTACCTTGTCTTTCATATTCTTTCAAATAGTATTTTACAATGTTTCACGTGAAACATTTTCATATTTATTTTAAAATTTCAATATATAAAAACCACTACACACAATTCTTAGTCTTATGGCTGCTACTTTTCAGTCCTGACCAGGTTCGAATGTAATTGTTGTAATGGCATATATATTATAACAATTTTTTATAAAAAAGTTATAAACAATTACTTTTTTATAAATATTTTCAACAATCCTATTAATGTTTCACGTGAAACATTAATAGGAGATATTGCGATAATAATTATCTTATCTGAAATTATTATTTTTCTTCATTTAATTTAATTGCTTGCAAATTATTAAGATAAGGTCTTAAAGCATTTGGAATAACAATTAGAGCTTTTTTTTCATCATAATAATTTTCTAAAATGGCTGCCAAGACTCTTTCAATCGCCAATCCTGAACCATTTAAAGTATGTGGGATAATTTTCTTTTCATTTTCATCAATTGCTCGTAAATTCATTCTTCGTGCTTGAAAATCTTCACAATTACTACATGAAGAAACTTCACGATAACGACCCTGACTTGGCAATCATAACTCAATATCATAAGTTTTAGCAGCACTAAAACCTAAGTCACCACCACACAAAGTAACAACACGATAGGGAATTTTTAATAATTTTAAAATATTTTCTGCATCTTGAGTTAAATTTTCCAAAGCTTGATAAGAATCTTCTGGTTTAACTATTTGTACTAATTCAACTTTATTAAATTGATGAAGTCTAATAATACCACGAGTATCTTTTCCTGATGAGCCTGCCTCTAAACGAAAACATGGCGTATAAGCACACATTTTTAATGGTAAAGTATCATATTTAATAATTTCATCGCGATAAATATTAGTTAAAGGAACTTCAGCTGTTGGAATTAAATACTGATCACGATTTTCAATTTTAAACTGATCATCTTTAAATTTTGGTAATTGCCCTGTTCCTTGCAAAACATTACTATTAACAATCAATGGTGGCAAGTGTTCAATATAATCATTTTTACTATGCTGGTCAAGCATAAAATTAAATAAAGCCCGAACTAATTTAGCACCGTGATTAGTATATAAAATAAAGCGAGAACCACTAAGTTTAGTTGCACGAGAAAAATCAATTAACTTAAATTTTTCAGCAATTTCTCAATGTGGTTTATTAGTTTTTTTAGTAATTTTACCTCAACTTCTAATCTTTTTATTATCATCTTCATCTTTACCTTTTGGTACTGATTTATTAGGAATATTAGGCAAGCTTAATAATTCTTGATCAATACTCTTTTCAAGTTCAGCAATTAATTGATTATTTTTTTCAATCGTAACTTTTAAAGTACTAACAAGGTTTTTAATTTTCTTTACTTCTTCGAGATTTTTTTCCTTAATCAATTGACCAATTAATTTAGAATTCTGATTGCGTTTAGCTTCTAATACTTGAGTTTTTGTTTTTAAATCTCTTCATTTTTGATCTAATACAACAATTTTCTTCAAATTAATAGAAAAATCCTGATTTCGAATTTTTAATAATTTAACTATGTCGTGATAATTTTCACGAATTTTTTTAATATCAATCACTATCACACCCCATTATTAAACTAAATTCTAGATTGGTCTAAATTATTAATATTACTATCAGCTATCGGAGTAATAATTTCAACTGCACCAATACTATCTTCTTGATTTTTTAATTTAATTAATTTAACTCCTCTAGTATTTCTACCTGTAATTCTAATATCACCTAAAGAAAAACGAATTGTTAAACCTTTTAAAGTAACCATTAATAATTCTGTACTACTATAAGAGTTATTTAATGTTTTTATTGTAATTAATTTTCCAGTTTTTTCATTGGTTTTCATAGTAAGCACTCCTTTAGATCCACGATTTAATAAACGATAATCTTCAAAAGCACTAATTTTTCCAAAGCCTTTTTCACTAATTGAAAGCACCAAATTAGCATTTTCATTAGAACAAATCCCAATTACATAACTTCCTGAAACATTCATTCCCTTAATTCCCGTTGCTTCACGAGACATTAAACGAACTTGAGTTTCATTAATTCTAACTGCGCGACCATTAGCAGCAGCAATAATTAATTGATTATTACCATCAGTTTTAATTACTTCTACTAACTCATCTTCTGGTTTAATATTAATCGCTTTTTTACCATTACTTCTAATTGAATTAAAGTGTGTTAAACTAGAACGCTTAATGATTCCTTTTTTGGTAATAAATACTAAGTTTTCTTTATCACTATATTCGGAAATATTAATAACAGTCTTAATCTTTTCATCTTTTTCAATGCCAATTAAATTGATAATTGGCATTCCTTTAACAGTTCTTGATTTAAACATTGGAATTTTATGAGCACGAAGACGATAAACTTTACCTTTTGAAGTGAAAAATAAAATATCACTATGGTTTGAAGCAACTAAAAGTTTATCAATATCATCTTCTTCATTAATTGAATTTGAAGCTTTAACACCAACACCACCACGATTTTGAGTACGATAAACTTCTAAAGGCAGACTTTTAATATAGTTATTTTTTGATAACATAATTGCAATTGGTTCTTCTTTAATTCATGATTCATCATCAATATCTGTTTCATCAAAATCAGTAATGATTTCAGTTCTTCTTTCATCACCATAATTTTTCTTAATTTGATTTAAACGATCAATTAATAACTTAACTTTTTCTTCTTCATTATCTAATAAAAACTTTAGATTTTTAATTTGCAATTCAAGCGCAACTAACTCTTGAGTTAATTTAACTTTTTCTAAACCTGTCAAGCGTTGTAGCTTCATTTCTAAAATGGCTTTAGCTTGTTCTAAACTTAACTCATATTTTTCTTGTAAACCACTAATCGCTTCATTTGTACTTTGTGCTTTTTTAATTAAAGCAATTACAGCATCAATATTTTCTAATGCTTTAACTAAACCACTAATAATATGATATTGTCTTTCAGCTTTCTTTAATTCAAAAATTGCTTTATTAGTAATCATAACAATCTGATGATCAAGATAAGCAATAATTAATTCTTTTAAATTCATTGTTTTTGGAACTGATTGATCTAATGCTGTTAAATTAATAATAAAAGAAGTTTGAACTGAAGTGAATTTATAAAGTTGATTTAAAACAACTTCACGATAACTTTCATCTTTCAATTCTAAAACAATTCTAATTCCTTGATAATCAGATTCATCTCTTAAATCAGTCACATATTCAATCTTTTTTTCTTTAACTGCATCAACAATTGAATTAATTAAATTAGTTTTATTTACTTGATAAGGTATCTCTTCAATAATAATTGCATGTTTTTTATTGTTCAATTTTTCAAATGAAGTTTTGCTTCTAACTTTAATAACTGCTCGACCAGTAGCATAACCTTTTCTTAAGTTACTTGTTCCTAAAATAATTGCTCCGGTTGGAAAATCTGGTCCTTTAATAATATCTAATAGTTCTAAAACATCACAATCACGATTACGAGAAACATAAGTAATCGCATCAATTACTTCATTTAAATTATGAGGTGGAATACTTGTCGCCATAGCAACAGCAATTCCCATTGTTCCATTTGCTAATAAATTAGGAAAATATGCAGGTAAAACAACAGGTTCTTTTTCGGTAGCATCAAAATTAGGAATAAAGTTAACAGTTTCCTTGTCTAAATCTTTAACTAATTCACTAGCAATTTTACTAACTCGTGATTCAGTATAACGCATCGCAGCGGGACCATCACCATCAATTGAACCAAAGTTACCATGCCCATCAATTAACGGATAACGATAAGAGAAATTTTGTGCCATTCTAACCATTGATTCATAAACTGCTGTATCACCATGAGGGTGATATTTACCAATTACTTCACCAACAATTCTTGCCGATTTTTTATAGGGTTTATCATGAGTTATTCCTAAATTAAACATACTATATAAAATACGACGATGAACTGGCTTTAAACCATCTCTTGCATCAGGTAGCGCACGAGCAGTAATAACTGAAACAGCGTATCATAAATAGTCTTTTCTTACTTGTTCAGAAATATTAGCCGCTTCATTAACTAATGCTTCTTGTTCAGTTTTTTTTAAATTATCTTCCATAATTACTTAATTCCTTTTTAAATGTCAATATCTTTAACATATTTAGCATTTTCTTGAATAAATTCTTTTCTTGAAGTAACGCTTTTACCCATAAATGTTTCAAAAACTTCATCAGCTTCTGCTGCATCATCAATAGTTATTTGTGCTACAACACGATTTTCTGGGTCCATTGTTGTCTCTCATAATTGTAGAGCATTCATTTCTCCTAAACCTTTATATCGTTGAATATTATAATTTTTACCATCATATTCTGTTCTTAATTGTTCTAATTCTTCATCATTATAAGCATATTTAATTAATTTATTAATTTGAAATTTATATAATGGTGGTTTAGCAATATAAATATAACCAGCATCAAGTAAAGGACGCATAAAACGATAGAAAAATGTTAATAACAATGTTCTAATATGTGCTCCATCAGCATCAGCATCAGTCATAATAATAACTTTATGATATCTAATTTTACTAATATTAAATTCACTACCAATTCCACAACCTAAAGAAATGATTAAATTTTTAACTTCTTGATCAGCAAAAACTTTTGTAAAATATGCTTTTTCAACATTAAGAATTTTTCCCTTTAATGGTAAAATTGCTTGAAAATCTCTTCTTCGACCAAGTTTTGCTGTTCCACCAGCAGAATCACCTTCAACTAAAAAAATCTCTGCTTGTTCTGGATTTTTCACAGAGCAGTCTGCTAACTTTCCTGGTAAAATTGAAAATTGTAACGGATTTTTTCGATTAGTAATAACTGTTTCACGAGCTTTTTTAGCTGCTAATCTAGCACTTAAAGACAAAATAACTTTATTAATAATAATTTTTGCTTCAGCTGGGTTTTCTAATAAGTACTGATTCAAAATCTTACCAGTAACATTTGAAAGAATTCTTCTTACTTCTGAGTTACCTAACTTTGTTTTAGTTTGTCCTTCGTATTGTGGATTTGGATGTCTCACTGAAATAATAACAACCAATCCTTCTTTAACATCGTCTGCTAAAAAACTTTCATCACTACTTTTTAACATTTTATGTTCACGAGCATAATTATTTAATTCTCTTACTAAAGCTAAGCGAAAACCATCTTCATGAGTTCCACCTTCTGGTGTATTAATGTTATTACAAAATGAAAGAATTTGACTTTCTTCACCATCATTGTATTGTAAAGCAATTTCACTAAAAATATCTTGATTTTCTGATTCACCATAAATAATTTCATGTTTTAATGGTTCAAATTTTTGATTTAAAAAACCAACATACTCTTTAATTCCACCTTGATAAAAAAAAGTATCTTGTTTTGGTTTTGCTTCTCGCTCATCAGTAAGAATTATCGTTGTTGCTTTATTTAAAAATGCTAATTGTCGTAATCTAGTTTTAATAATTTGATAATTAAAATTAGTTGTTTCAGTAAAGACTTCTGAATCAGGTTTAAATAAAACTTCAGTACCAGTTTGATTTGTTGTCCCAATTTCTTTTAATGGTATTTCTACTTTACCACCATTAATAAATCTTTGAAAATAAATTTTATTATCATTATAAACCGTAACTTCTAAATATTCACTTAAAGCATTAACAACCGAAGCACCAACACCATGAAGTCCACCAGAAACTTTATATGTTCCATTTCCAAATTTACCACCAGCATGTAATACAGTAAAAACAGTTTCAACGGTTGAAACTTTAGTTTTTTTATGAATTCCGGTTGGAATGCCACGACCATTATCTTTAACAATTATTTCATTATTTTTTGTAATAGTTACTTCAATTCGATCACAATAACCAGCTAATACTTCATCAATTGAGTTATCAACAATTTCTCAAACCAAATGATGTAAACCACGTTCACTAGTTGAACCAATATACATACCTGGACGTTTTCGAACGGCTTCTAATCCTTCTAAAACTTGAATTGATGCAGCATCATAATTATCTTTTTTATTTTTATTCAATATTCTTACTCCATTCTAAAAACTAATCAAAAATAAAAAAAAGACTAATAATTTTCTAGTTTTAATTAATTTTTTTCTATATAAATTATACCTTTTTTTACTAATAAAAACAAGGAAGATTAGCGGTTAATTTCCACAACAAACAATAGAAACTTAAAGTCATTACCAAGGATATTTAACTAATAAAAAACAGGAAAAACTCCTGTTATTTTGTAATTATTCAATCAGAAAAATTTAAAGTATGATTAGCTCATGTTTGATCAAAATTAAGATCATGAGTCGTTAAAATTATTGCTCCAGAAAATTTATTAATCGCATTAAGTAAAGCGATTTTCGCATTACTATCTAAGTGATTAGTTGGCTCATCCATAATTAATAAATGATATTGTTTTGTCGATAAAGCAGCTAACTGAACTTTTGTTTGTTCACCGCCTGATAAAGTTTTAATTGATTGAAACATTAACCCACCTTTAAGACCAAAACTTGCTAATAAAGTTTTGATTTGATTATCAGTTAATTGTTGATTTAATTCTTGCAAATATTGAATTGGTGTTAAATCTTGTAAATTAATAATCTGTTGAAAATATCCAATTAAAAGATTATCAGCAAGAATAACCTTACCACTAAGAGGTTTAAGATAACTAGTAATTGTTTGTAATAATGTAGTTTTTCCAACACCATTATCACCTTTAATTAATCATTTTTCGTTAGCTTTAATTGTAAAATTAAGTGGATTAATTAATGGTTTTTGATAACCAATTATTAAATTATTACTATTAAGAATAACATTACTAGTAGTTTTCTTTGTTTGAAAGTGAAAATTAGGTGGTAATTGTATCGTCTGAGGTTTAGTTAAAATTTCCATTTTTGCTAATTGTTTTACTCGTGATTGAGCACTTTTGGCCTTGCTAGCTTTAGCTTTATTTTTAGCAATAAATTCTTCCATTTTCTTAATATGTCCTTGTTGAACTTTATATTTTTTTGTATATTGCTTTTGATTTGTATCCTTTAAAGTTAAATAATTATCATAATTACCAACATAACGATTAAAAGTTAAATTATCAATTTCATAAATAATATTAGCAACTTGATTAACAAACTTTTGATCATGAGAAACAACAATAAAGGCTTTTTGATAATTTTGTAAAAAATTAGCTAATCAATTAATTTGTTTAATATCTAAAAAATTAGTTGGTTCATCTAACAATAATAAATCGTAATTTGATAATAAAAGTTTCGCCAATAAAATTTTATTTTTTTGACCACCACTAATAGTAACTAATTTTTGATTTAATAACATTTTATTAATGCTTAAACCAGTAATTAAACTATTAATTGTTTTATTAATGGTATTAAAATTACTAATATCTAATTCATGTTGAATTTTTAAAGCTTGTTCTAACATTGATTCTTGATAATCTTCTGCCATTTTTTGATATAAATCATTCATTTTTGTTTCTTTATCAAATAAACTTTGATAATTAGTTTTTAAATATTGATCAACAGTTAAATTATTGTCAACTATTAAATGTTGATCTAAATAACCAATTTTGACATTAACAGAAAAATTAATTATTCCTTGGTCTGATTTAATATTTTGATTAATAATATTTAACAAAGTAGTTTTTCCAGTGCCATTAGCACCAATTAAAGCAATATGTTCACCTTTATTTATTTTAAAACTAGCATTTTGATATAACTTTTTAGTACTTGTTTCATATGATAAATTTTCAATTGTTACTAAACTCATTCAAGATCGCTCCAAAATTATTGTTGCCGTAACAAAAGAAAAATTTGAATTACTAAAAATTCAATAATTATAATGTTAAAATACAATAATTTTATTTTTATAATTTTTTTAATACTTAATTCAAAAATATTTTAACATGTATTATTTTAAATAAATATTTAAAATTTTTTTGATTTTTTTAATGTTATTAATTATGTTAAAATCAAATTAATATTAAACATTAAAGTTTAAGGAGAAAAAAATGGCAAATAAAGTTTTAGTAATAAATTCTTCAATGATTGATGAAAAAGCATCTTTTTCAGCCGCTTTAACAAAAACTTTTGTTAAATTTTATCAAGAAGCTAATCCTAAAGATGAAATTATTCATTTAAATCTTAATGATTTACCAATGGCTTCAATAACATTAACAACTCGTAATTTTAATAACTTTTTCAATCAAGAAGATAGTGATAAATATATTGATCAACTAAAATCAGTTAATAAATTAATTTTTGTAACACCTATGACTAATTTTAATGTTACAAGTATGACAAAAAATTATTTAGATCATGTTTTAGTTGCAAATAAAACTTTTTCTTACAAATATAGTAAACAAGGTGATGCAGTTGGATTATTAACAAAACTAAAAGTTCAAATTTTAGCAACACAAGGTGCGCCATACGGTTGATACTTATGAGGAAATCACGCTAAATATTTAGAAGAAACTTGAAAATTTACTGGTGCTACTGTAGTACCATCAATCCTTGTTTGTGGTACAAAAGTTAAAGAACCGCACGACAATGATGTTAAATTAGTTATTGGTACTCAATCACTAGAAAAAGGTGATAGTTTAGTTGATTTAGGACCTGAAAAAACAATGAAAAAATTTGAAAAATATATTAAAGAAGCAGCAAAAAAGTTTTAAAATTTAACTTAATATTCTTAACTATTAATTGTATTAAATGGAAAAAAAATCCTAACAATAATAGTAAATAAAAGCTATTTAAAATAGCTTTTTTAATTTTTAATAATAGGTAATACTAATTGAGTTAAAGTTGGTTCTTCTTCGCTAGTAATTATTGTATGACAATTATAATTACTAATAATATTTAAAGTAACTTGTTTACATTTGATGAAAGTTTTTAAAGCATAAGTTAATAAATAATAATTAAAAACAATTTTAAATTTATCTTCTTGTTCTTGTTTTAAAATTGTTAGACTACTAGATTGTTCTTGCAATCCATCAATATTATTATTTCTAGCATTAACAGTTATAAATTTTTCTTGTTTTGCTGTTTTTGTTAAGAAAGTTACATTATTAAATTGTTCATGTACTTCACCAAAACTATTATTATTAGAAATACAAATAATTTCAATTTTTTTATTTGTTTTATCAAAAAGTAATTGTATTAACGGAATTATTTCTTTTTTTGCTAAAACTACTGCTAATTCAATTGTATTCAAAAAAGTTTTTAAATCATTAATAACAATAATTTCCTTATTATTTGAATTTAAATACTGTTGAATAACATTTTGAATTTTTGGATATTGTCCTTCAATTAACCGACCTTTAAATAAAAAATTATCAATTTCAATAATTAAAGTTTGATCATCATTTAAATAAAAATAATAATTACTATCAATATCATTAGCAATCTTTTCAATATCATTTAATAAGAAAATTGGAATTGTTATATCTTGATTAAAAGTTTCATTTTTAATTTGAAATTTTTTTTGTGCCATTGAAACACGATCAGTACCAGTAATTAATAAACTATCTTTACTAAAACTAAAGTTAATTCCTCGTAAAATATTATTTGAATTATTAGTGTTAATAACAAAATTAATTTGATTATTAATTTCTTCAATAATTTTCTTTGTAATAGTGATTGGATTGTTACTTTTATTAAAATCCAAATTTGGAAAATTATTAATGTCTAATGTATTTAATTTAAAAGTGAAATTATTATCTTTATCAAAATTATTAATAACTAATGAATTAATTTTTATTTCGAAAAGAATTCATTCATCTTTTAACTTGTTAATAATTTCATAAAGGATTTTAAGATTAATTAAAAATTTTCCTGTTTCATAAACTTCTAATTTTTCTTCTTCAGTTAAAATGAAAAAATTTAAAAATCCTTTTTCATTTAAGCTGGAAAAAGTAATTTTGTTCGTTTCAACTTCAACTTTTAAATTTTTATGAATTTCATTAATTGGGTTAGATGGTGATATTTTAATAATTCTTTTAATGTTTGTTAATAATAGTTGACTTTTAATTTTAAACTTCATGGCTTTTTTCCCTTTAGTTTTTCTTAATTAATTAATATTATATTAGATTATTATTAATTATATTATTAATTATTATTAATATTAAGACCTTAATAGATGTGAATAAGTTATTTTCTTTGATTTTTATTAATAAATATTACTTTTTATAATGTGGAAAACTTGTGGATAAAAAAGGGAATAAAAAAAATAGTAACTTTAATTACTATTTTTAGTACATTCTTTTTTTAATCCTTCAATTGTTTTTTTAAATTCATAATTTTTTTCAATGTTTTTCTTGATTTTATTATAAGCACTAATTACTGTTGTATGATCTTTACCACCAAATTCGTTACCAATATTAACAAAAGATTCACTAAGTAATTCTTTAATTAAATACATAGCAACATGCCTAGCAGTGGTAATTGATTTTACTCTAGTATTGCTAACTAAGATTTTTATTGGAATATTATAATACTCAGAGACAACTTTTTTAATTTTTCTAGCTGTTAGTTTATCTTTTGATAAATTAATATTATTTTTAAATGCTTTCATGACATCGTCAATTGTAATCATTTGATTTGGTTTTATATATAAAATACTATAAAAAATTAAACGATTTAATGCACCTTCTAATTGTCTAACATCATTATTAAAATTTTGAGCAATGAAATTTAAAGTTTCTTCAGTAAAAATACTTGGATCATAATTTAATCATTTAATTTTAGTTTTTAAGATTATTAATGCTGTTTCAAAATCAGGTGAAACGATACCAACACTTAAACCACTTTGAAAACGAGAAATATTTCGCTCTTCAAAACCATATAAATCATTAGGACTTTTATCAGAGGTAATAACAATTTGTTTTTGTTTATTAACAAAAGCATTAAAAATATGAAAAAATATTTCATTAGTTTTGTTACGATTAGCTAAAAATTGAATGTCATCAACTAAAAGAACATCATAATCATTGAAAGAATTTTTAAATTTCTCAATATCATTAGTATTATTTTGTTGTAAAATTTCTGGAATCATGCGACCAAATTCTTCTGATGATAAACAAAGAATTTTTTTCTTGTTTTTATATTTTCTAATAATTTCATTTTCAATTGCATGTAATAAATGAGTTTTTCCTAACCCAGAATTACCATAAATAAATAAAGGATTTCAATATTTTCCTAATTCAATCGTAATTGCTAAAGCTGCTTGATAAGCTTCATTATTAGATTCACCTTTAATGAAATTTTCAAATAAGAAATTATTTTTATTTTGTGAAATTGGTTTATCATTTTTGCTTGCTTCAATTTTTTCTTTTTCAATGTCGCTTAATTCAAGAAAAGTAACTTTAATTTGATTTTTATTAATTTTTTCTAAAATGTTTTCAATTTTATTAGTTAGATTTTTAGTTAAAATTTCTTTTGCAAAAATTGAATTAACAATAATTTGACATTGATTTTTACTAATATTTGAAATATAAGCATTTTTAACATAATTGTTGAAAATAACAGGATCGATTGTTTCGTCATATTGTAAAAATTGTTTTACTTTATTTCAAATTTCTTGATAATTACTTTCAAACATAATATATATTACCTACCTAATTTATATGTGAATAAAATGTGGATAAATGTTAATAACTTTTTAAAAATATTATATCTAAATTATTTTACAAAAGTTAAATAAACTTTTGTTATAAATAAATTAATTATTCTAATTAATTTATCATAAATATTATTTTTTAGATTGTAAAAAAGCAGTTCCTTTTACTCTATTATCTTTTTTAACAATAATATTTTGTTTTTCGTTAAAAAAAGTATTTTTGTTTACAAGCTTTCATTGATTATTATTAATATTTTTTTTAACAAAAGTGTCAAAATTATTACTATTTGTCCGATAAAGGGTGTTTTCTTCCATTCAAAACCTCCTATCTAGACTTTTTAAGGTTTATTTTCATAATTAAATTTTTGACAAAATATTAACAATTATTGCTATGACTGATTTTGATGAAATATTAAAACATATGAATCTACTAAAAAGTTAATTGCTCATATTTATACGAATAACTTATTTATAGTAGGTAATAATAAATATTAAAATGTTATTTGTCCTTAAATCTAATTCGTTATAAGAAAATAATAAATTATTAGTATATGAATTTAGTTAAGGTTTTTTGGCAAATATTTGTCAGAATTATTTATTTTTAAAAATAAATTTTAATGTTATAATAGCTGAATTTAAAATTAGAAAATTATGAAAATATCAATGAATGATTTTTTTATTGTTTTTATTAAAAATCATTTTGAGATTGTTTATTTTTAGTTTAGCCAAAGATTGTTTTTAAATCTCTTTTTTACTCTTATAGATATTTTATTACCTTATTAGGTAATTTAAAATATAAAATACTAAAAAAGTATTGAATTATTGCAATTAACTTTATAAAATTAATTGTAAAATCTTTTTAAAGAGGATTTTTTTTGTTAAACTTATTATTATTTAAAATAACTTTTATTAGTTGTTGTTTTAAATTATTACAATAAATTTAATTATCTAGAATTTTAAAAAAGTTTTGAAAATTAATTAAGATTAAAAATGAGGTGAAAAAATGAAACCAACATATAATCCGAGTAAAATTAAACACAAAAGAACGCACGGTTTTTTTGCTCGTATGAAATCTACAACTGGACAAAATTTAATTAGTCGCAGAAGAAGAAAAGGTAGAAAAAGACTAACAGCTTAATAAAATTAGGTGAAGTAATGAAAAGAAAATATCGCTTATTAAAAAATTATCAATTTGAAAAATTAATTGTTAATGGTAAACATGTTAATAACCGTGAATTTTTTCTTTATTATTCTTATCGTAATGATTCAGGTACAATCCGAATTGGAATATCAGTACCTAAAAGACTTGTTAATAAAGCCTTTATTCGCAACAAGATTAAACGGCAAATTAAAAATATGTTAGTTGATGTTAAAAAAGATTGATCAATTGATATTGTGCTTATTGTTAAAAAAAATTATTTAAATAATGATTATAATACTAATAAAACTTCTTTAGATAATCTTTTAAATAAGATATCAACTAAAAAGATGTAAAAGGAAAATAAAGCAAATGAGATATAAACAATTTTTATTTCCTGAAGAAACGAAAAATAAACAGTGGTTGAAACTAACTTGAAAATGAACAAAAATTATTTTGGGAACATTTTTGATAGTTTCAACAATTTGAGGTTGTGGACAAATGATGGGTGATGCTAATGTTGCATCAGGTAAAATTAGTTCACTTTATGATTTTAAAAATCATAATATTGCTGCAGTATTTTTTGAATTGTTAATTGGAAATAATAATGTTTCTAAACACCATATTTTTCATTTGAATGGTAATACTATTTATGAATATTCTTTTAATGGTATTAATAGTTGAGGACAAGCCTGATCAGTAACTAAATCACCATTTTATGGTTTATTTGTTTATCCAATTGCCTGAATTTTAGTTAGTTTAGCTAAAGGTTTTGGTGGTGGTGGCGTCGGCATTATTTTTGCAATTTTCTTTACAACTTTATTTATTAAATTAATTACTTTGGTATTTACTTTTAAAGCACAACGAAATCAAGAGCGGATGCAAGCTGTACAACTAAAAACAGCAGAAGTTCAAGCAAAATATAAGCAATCTCGTGATCCATATGCAAAGCAAAAAATGCAAATGGAATTAATGGCAATATATAAAAAAGAAGGAATTAACCCAATTTCATCTTTTATTCCAATGTTTCTTTCAATTCCATTTTTGACAGCGATGTTTACGGTAATGAGATCAACTAATTTATTAAAAACTGCTCAAATTGGATTAATTAAATTAATTGAAACTCCTTGATCAATGATTAATCAAGGACATTGAATTTATTTAGTAATTGTTATTGTTTATTTACCAATTCAATTAACTTCAATGTTATTACCAATGTTTTTAAATCGATCACGACAAAAAGTAAAAACAAAGGAATCAAAAAAAGCGTTAAAAAAACAATTTATTATGCAAACAATATTTATTGTTGTATTTACTTTCTTTGTTTTTGGAACTCCTGCTGGAGTAGGAATTTACTGAATTATTTCTGGAGGATTGCAAATTCTTCAAACTGTTGCCTTTCATTATTACAATAAGCATCAACGATATAATAGTAAAAGAAAAGGAACAATTAAAACTTCATTTGTTGCTAAAATTAAAAATAAATTTCCTAAAAGAAATCAAGAATACAAACCTAAAAAAGCTAAAATTAGTTTAAAATATTAATATTTTAAATGACGGGTGTGTAAGTTATGACAATCGAAATTTTTAAAAAACAACAAGAACTAGATAATTTTATTAATAATTTAAAATCTGATCAATTTTATCGAATTTTAGAGACTGAAAAAAAATTAGTTAGAACTATAACTAAAGTTTTATTTTTCAGTTCTGAAGATGTTATTCAATATTTAACAACACATCTAAATTTAATTTTAGAAATGTTTGCTGTTAAAGATTTTCAAGAAAAAATTTATCTCAATGATAAAAGAATTTATATAAAAATTACATGTGAAAATCAAAATTCACTTTTATTACAGAAATATGGTTTTATTGTTAGTGCAATTCAAAATTTATTAGTTAGTTATCTATTTAGTAAATTTGGTAAATGATATCAAATTAGCATTAATATTAATAATCATTTACATAATCAAAAGTATTTTTTAAAAAAACAAATTTACTTTGCAATTAAAAATATTAAAGAAAAAAATAAGCCATTTCATTTTAAACCAATGCCTAATGATCAAAGAAAATTAGTTCATAGTTTGGTTCAAGAAATTGATGGTTTTACAAGTTTTTCAGAAGGAAAAGGGTTTCTGCGTCATATTGTTATTAAAGCAGAAGAAAATAATTAAAAATGCCTAAGGATTTCCTTAGGCTTTAATTTGGTGAAATATTTATGAAATATATTAATGATACAATTGTTGCTAATGCTTCAGCTTTAACTACTCAAGCAATTAGCATTATTAGAGTTTCTGGTGATGCAACTTATCAATTAGTTAATCAAGTTTTTAGCAAAGATATTTTGCAACAAAAAGGATATACTCTAGTTAAAGGCTATCTTCATGATTTAGATGGTAATAAAATTGATGAAGTAATTTTAGCATGCTATCGTAATCCGAAATCATTTACAGGTGAAGATATCATTGAAATTAATTGTCATGGTGGCGTTTTAGTTACTCAAAAAATTATTAAATTATTACTTAGTCTTGGAATGAGAATGGCTTTGCCAGGTGAATTTACTCGTCGAGCATTTTTAAATAATAAAGTTAATTTAGTCCAAGCAGAAGCTATTAATGATTTAATTTTTGCTGAAAATGATGCAACCTTAAAGACAGCTATTAATAATTTAGGAACACATACAACTAATTTAATTAATCAATTGTCTGAACAATTATTAACTTTAATTGCTAATGTTAATGTTAATATTGATTATCCAGAATATGATGGTGTTGAGCAAATTACTAATCAAATAATGATTAATGAAGTCGCTAATTTTTTACATGAAATTAAAAAAATTAAAGAACATAGTCAAATTACTCAGATTATTAAAAATGGAATTAATACGGTAATTATTGGTAAACCTAATGTTGGTAAATCTTCATTGTTAAATGCTTTGTTAAAAGAAGATAAAGCAATTGTTTCAGAAATCCAAGGAACAACAAGAGATTTGGTTGAAGGAAAAATTAATTTAGGAGATATTAGTTTAAATTTAGTTGATACTGCTGGTATTAGAACAACAAAAAATGAAATTGAAAAGATTGGCATTGCTAAAAGTAAAGCAATGCTTGAAAAAGCACAATTAGTAATTTTAGTTTTAGATGGTTCTAAACCATTAACAAAAGAAGATTATCAATTAATAAATTTAATTAAAGATAAAAATTATATTATTGTTGCTAATAAAAATGATTTAACGTCAAAATTACAAATAACTGATACAATTAAAATTAGTGCTTTAAATCAAGATATTAGTTCTTTAATTGAAGCAATTAAACAAAAAACTTTAACAACTAAAATTGACTTTAATAATGAATTACTTTTAACTAATACTAGACAATTAGAATATTTTGAGCAAATTGAAACTAATATTAGTAAAGCTGTTACAGAATTAAAACAAGGTGTTCCAGTTGATTTAGTGGTAATCTATTTACAAAATGCTTGAAATTTATTATTATCAATTCAAGGTAAAGATCATCAAATTGATTTAGTTGATGAAATCTTTAAAAGATTTTGTTTAGGAAAATAACGAAAACAAAAAACTAATATTATAAGGGGGAACCATGGTAAATAATGGAATCTTTGATAGTCATTGTCATTTAATGTCAAGACATTATCAAAATGAAGAGTTAGATAACTTATTAAATAATGCTTTTGTTGCTGGTGTTGGAAACATTTTAAATGTTGGTTTTAATTTAGCAACTAGTAATCAAGCAGTTTCACAAGCTTATCAATATGCTAGCAATAACAATGTTCCAAAAATTTTTGCTGCAGTTGGTATTCACCCAACAGAAGTAGGTAAAGCTAATTCAAAAGCGATGGCAGAGTTAGTAAAATTTATTCAAACTGGTAAAGTTATTGCCATTGGTGAAATTGGTTTAGATTATTTTCATCAAGATACTCCGGTTGAATTACAAAAGAAATGATTTACTGAACAATTAAAAATTGCTAAAAAATATGATTTGCCAGTTTTATTACATATTAGAAATGCTTTTAATGATGCTTATGAAATTGTTAAAGAACAAGGTATTACTAAAGGAATTTTACATTGCTTTACAGGTACTAAAGAAATTGCTGAAAAATTCTTAAAATTAGGCTTTTACATTTCTTTTGCTGGTAATCTAACTTATAAAAATGCTAAAGAATTACAAGCAGTTATTAAAGAAATTCCTAATAATCGTATTTTAGTTGAAACTGATGCACCATATTTAACACCAGAACCATTACGAGGTAAAAAACCAAATAAATCTGGCTTGACAGTTAATTTTCCGGTTAATATTGTTTTTACTGTGAGAAAGATTGCTGAGTTGAAAAAAATACCTGAACAAACTGTTCGCAAAATGGTTAATGATAATGCGATAAACTTGTTTAATTTAAATAAAAATTAGGTGAAAATTATGAATAAAATTAAAGCGGCAATATTTTTAGCTCATGGATTTCAAACAAGTGAAGCAACTATTACAATTGATTTGTTACGAAGAGCAAATATTGAAGTTGATATTGTTAGTTTATCATCAGAATTATTAGTAAGATCAAGTCATAATGTTAATATTAATTGTGAAAAAGAAATTAAAAAGATTAATTTTGATGATTATAAAATTTTGATTTTACCAGGTGGTAACTTAGGTGTTGCAAATTTAAATAAAAATGAATTATTAAAAAAACAATTAGTAGCATTTGCTCATGATCAAAATAAGTTTGTTGCAGCAATTTGTGCAGCACCACAAATTTTAGGACAATTAAATTTGTTGAATAATAAAAAAATAACTTTTTACCCTGGTTGTGATAAAGGTTTAGCTTCAGCAATCAAAACAAATCAACCTGCTGTTGTCAGTGGTAATATTATTACTGGTAAATCAATTGGTTGTGCCTTTCAATTTGCTTTGCAAATTATTACTACTTTGTTAGGGCAAGCAGCAGCTGATAAAGTAAAAGCAACATTAGAATTTTAAAATTATTAAAAAATGAAAGTAAAATAAATTTATGGCATTGAATGTTAAAAAATTAAGAATTGCAGCAATTTTAGCAATGATTATTTCAATTGCTATTGTATTATTGACAATTATTTATCCGTTTGTTAATAAAGTATCTGATTTTTGAATTAATTTTTTCATTGCTTTAGCATTAATTGAAGGTCTTACTTTTTTAAATTCAGTTTTATTTTGTTTAAATCCAAAAAAACGAGTATTTATTAGTGGCATTATTAGTTTATTTGCTTTACTAATTCCAGGGATAATAATTTTATTTATTTATTTTGATGCTCAAAAATCTGTTAAAAATAGGATACAAATAACATCTTAAGATAATTTTTAGTTGAAATTCAAGTTTGAGTTTCAATTTTTAATTTATTAACAATTTTACAATGATATAATTTAATTAGCATTATAGGTGATTTTGAATGAAAGAAATTAAAACAACTTTAATAGACAATAATTTGCGTCCTGTTAAAAGTCTTGGACAAAATTTTTTATTTGATCAAAATATTATTAAAAAGATTGCTAATGTTGTTAATATTGAAAATAAAAATGTTTTAGAAATTGGTACAGGTTTAGGTCATTTAACAAAAACTTTAGTTAGCAAAGCAAAAAAAGTTGTGACAATTGAAGTTGATAAGAAATTGATTCCATATTTAAATGAAGAATTTAAAGATACTAATAATTTAAAAATTATTAATCAAGATTTTTTAAAAATTGACTTAGCAAACTTAATTACTAAAGAATTTGCAAATGATAATCAGGTTATTGTGATTGCTAATTTACCATATTATCTAACTTCACCAATTATTTTAAAGTTATTGGAAAATGTTAAATTTTTTTCTGCTTTTGTTTTAATGATGCAAAAAGAAGTTTCACAAAGATTAAATGCTAAAGTAAATACTAAAGCTTATAGTAATTTATCAGTAATGTGTCAGTTTTATTGTCAAGTAAAAGTTGTTTTTGATGTTAAACCACAATCTTTTTTTCCTGCACCTAAAGTTACTAGTAGTGTTGTTTTATTTCAAGTGAAAGATGATATTAATTTAGATGATGAAAAGCAATTTTGAATTTTTGTTCGTTCTTGTTTTGTCAGCAAAAGAAAAACTTTAGTTAATAATTTAACAAAATATTTAACAAAAGAAGCAGCAAATGAATTAATAAAATCATTAAAATGATTACCAACAATTCGAGCTGAGAATTTAACTTTTGTAATGTTTCAAGAGTTATTTTTGATTTTAAAACAAGAAAAGAAATTAAAATAACGATAAAAATTTGATTTAAATTTATTTTAAATGTTAATAATTATTTTTTTATTAGTATATTTATTAGTATAATGAAAATAGCAAGTTAATTGAGAAAGGAAAGTAGTGAATAGCGTGCTTGATAAAAATGATGTTGTAATTTTGGGTTTAAGTGCTAGTAAAGAATTTAGTAAATTAGTATGTCAAAAAATTAATTTAAAACCAGGAGAAATTGAAGTAAGTCGCTTTGCTGATGGTGAATTTAATGTTCAATTGAAAACATCAGTGCGAGGAAAAGAGGTTTATTTAATTCAATCGACAGCACCACCAGTTAATGAGAATTTAATGGAATTATTAATAACCCTTGATGCTTTAATGAGAGCATCAGCTGCTAAAATTCATGTTGTAATTCCTTATTTTGGTTATGCAAGACAAGATCGCAAAATGTTAGGAAGACAACCAATAACATGTAAATTAGTTGCTAATTTATTAGTCACAGCAGGAATGGAGCGATTAATTACTGTTGATTTACATTCTTCACAAGAACAAGGATTTTTTGATATTCCTGTTGATGATTTACGGGCAACTCATGATTTGGCTACTTATATAATTGATCAAGAAATTTCCAATCCAGTTGTTGTTTCACCTGATCATGGTGGTGTTGTTCGTGCTCGAAGATTAGCTGATTTACTTGGTTGTTCATTAGCAGTAATTGATAAAAGAAGAAGTAAACCAAATCAAAGTGAAGTGAAATTTGTTTTAGGTGATGTTAAGGATAAAAATGCCATCATTATTGACGATATGATTGATACAGGTGGGACAATTCTTAATGCAGCAAAAGCAATTAGAGAACATGGTGCTAAATCAGTTTATATTGTTGCAACTCATGGTCTTTTTAGTCTTGATGCTGTTGATAGATTTAATCAAGCAATTAAAGATGAAGTAATTACTGAAGTAGTTGTTACTGATACGATTGCATTGCCAAAAGAAAAGCAATTTAAAGGTTTAAAAGTTATTTCAATTACTGATTTTATTGCTAATATGATTAGTGCTTCAATCAAAAATAAATCTTTAACTGAAGTTTATGATAATAAAACTGACTTATTACTTAAAAAAGTAAAAAAAGCAATTAAATAAAAGAGAAAATAAAATGAAATTAATTGTTGGTTTAGGTAATCCAGGAATACAATATCAGTGAACAAGACATAATGCTGGTTTTATAATAATTGATAATTTAGCAAAAGCATTAAATCTTACTAACAAAGAAACAAAATTTAGTGGTGAATTTATTAAAACTAAATATCAAAATCAAGATATCATTTTATTAAAACCTTTAACATTTATGAATTTATCAGGTATTTGTGTTGCTAATTTTATTAATTTTTTTAAGATAAAATTAGAAGATGTTTTAATTATTCATGATGAAATTGATTTAGATTTTGGTCGAATTCAATTTAAAAATACTGGTTCTGCTGCTGGTCATAATGGTTTAAAAGATATCTTTGCAAAAACTAATACTAATAATTTTGCTCGTTTAAGAATTGGTGTTGGCAGAAATCCCAATTTTAGTACTGTTAATTGAGTTTTAAGTAAGTTTACTAGTGAAGAATTAGCAAGAATTAATAATAATTCAGAACTTTTTTTTAACGCAATTTTGAGTTGAGTTGATAATAATAATCTTAATAATTTAATGAATAAATTTAATAATCAAAAATTTTAATTAATGCAAAATGCAAAATAAGAAGGAGTCAAAATAATGTTAAATCAGAAATTTCAAACAACTGCAGTAATTGGAAGTCAATGAGGTGATGAAGGTAAAGGTAAAGTTACCGATTATTTTGCTCAAGATGCTGATATTATTGTTCGTTGAAGTGGTGGCAATAATGCCGGTCATACAATTGTTTTTGATCAAAAAAAGTTTAAATTAAGTGTTATTCCTTCAGGAATTTTTAATCAAAAAGTTACTTGTGTTATTGCTAATGGCTGTGTTATTAATTTAGAAAAGTTAATTGAAGAAATTAATTATTTAAAAGAAAATGGTTATAATTGTAATAATTTGAAAATCTCTGATCGTGCTCATATTATTTTTCCATATCATTTAGCATTAGATGAAAGCGAAGAAAAAATTAAAAAAGAACAAGCAATTGGCACAACTAAAAAGGGCATCGGCCCTTGTTATTCTGATAAAATTAATCGTGTTGGAATTCGAATTGGTGATTTATTAGAACAAGAGCAATTTATGAAAAAATTAATAGCAAATGTTGCTGTTAAAAATCAAATTTTAACTAAAATTTATCATTATGAAAAAACTTTTAATGCTGAAGAAATTGCTGAAAGAATTTTTAAGCACTTATTACCACAATTCAAACAATACATTACTGATACAAGAGTCTTGTTATATGAAAATTTACAACTAGAAAAGAAGATTTTATTTGAAGGAGCACAAGGAACATTACTAGATTTAGATCATGGTACTTATCCCTTTGTTACTTCTTCACATCCAATTGCTAGTTCAATTGCTGTTGGAACAGGATTGCCTTTAAAAGCAGTAACTAATATTGTTGGTATTACTAAAGCTTATAATACTAGAGTTGGAGCTGGCGTTTTTCCAACTGAATTTGAAGATGAAATTGCCAAAAAAATTAGAGAAGTTGGTAATGAGTATGGAACGGTTTCAAAAAGACCGCGCCGAATTGGTTGATTTGATGCTGTAATTGCCAAGTATAGTGCTGAAATTAATGGCTTTACTGGTTTGGCAATAACATTATTGGATGTTTTAACTGGTGTTAAAGAATTAAAAGTTTGTACGAGTTATGTATTAAATGGTCAAGAAATTAACTATGTTCCTAGTCAAATTAATAATTTTAATCTTTGTCAGGCAAAATATATTACTTTACCAGGATGAAAAGAAGATATTACTAAAGTCACTAGTTTTGAACAATTGCCAATTAATGCGAAAAAGTATTTAGCAAAGATTAGTGAATTAGTTGGAGTCCCAATTACAATGTTTTCAGTTGGGCCAAATCGTAAACAAACGATAATTGTTAAAAATATGAAGGAGTAATTTTTATGATTGAGCGTTATCAAACCGAAGCAATGAACAAAATTTGAAATGATGAAAATCGTTTTAATTTATGATTACAATTTCAAATTGATGTTGCTGAAGCATTAAGTCAATTAAATTATTTTCCAAAAAGTGATTTTTTAAAAATTAAAAATCATGCTAAATTAAATTTACCATTAATGAAAAAACTTGAGATTGAAACAAAACATGATGTTGTTGCTTTTACAAGAATGCTAAGTGCAAGTTTAAAGAATGAAAGTCGTTGAATTCATTATGGCTTAACTTCAACTGATATGGTTGATAGTGTTCAAAATTATCAAATCAAGCAAGCTAATGGCATCATTAGTAATGATATTTTAGATTTACAAAAAAAGTTAAAAGAATTAGCAATTAGATATAAAAATCAACCAATTATTGCTCGTACGCATGGGATTTTTGCTGAACCTACTAGTTTAGGTTTAAAGTTTGCTTTATGATATGATGAATTAAGTCGACAATTAGCAAGATTAGATTTGGCAAAAACACAAATTGAAGTAGTTAAAATTACTGGTTCAGTTGGTAATTTTGCTCATGTATCACCAAAAGTTAGTGAAATTGTTGCTAAAAAATGAAAAATGGCTGTTGATAGTTGTGCTACACAAGTAGTACAAAGAGATCGTCATAGTTTTTTATTAACAACTTTAGCAAATATTGCTTCAACAATTGAAAAAATTGCTTTAGAAATTAGATTAAGTCAACGTAGTGAAGTTAATGAGTTAGCAGAAGGTTTTGCTTTGAATCAAAAAGGTTCAAGTTCAATGCCACATAAAAAAAATCCGATTTCCAGTGAGAATATTGTTGGTTTATCACGGTTAATTCGCACTTATGTTAATGTTAGTTTTGAAAATAATTTGTTATGATATGAAAGAGATATTTCTCATAGTTCTAATGAGCGAGTTATTTTTCCTGATGTTTATCATGCTTTAGACTTTATTGGAAAAAGAATGGTAAATGTTTTAGAAAATTTAGTTGTTAATACTGGAGCAATTAATGAAAATTTACGAAAAGCAAATGATCTTTATTTTTCACAACCAGTACTTTTAGCAATAATTAAAAATAATCCGAAATTAACAAGAGAAGCAGCTTATGATTTTATTCAAAATGCGTCATTAATTGCTCAAAAAGAAAATAAAAATTTTAAAGATGTTTTACAAGCGAATAAAATTGATAAGTACTTAACACAAGAACAGTTAATAAAATGTTATGATGAAAAGCAATTCTTAGTAAATGTTGATTATATTTTTAACAAAGTTTTTAAATAAAAAAAAGAGAAGAAAATGATGGCAAAATATTTTTATATTACAACTCCAATTTATTATCCAAGCAATATTTTGCATTTAGGACATGCTTATACAACAACAATTGCTGATGTTTTAGCACGCTATAAAAGAAGTCAAGGTTATCAAGTTTTCTTTTTAACTGGTTCTGATGAACACGGACAAAAAATTGCCAAAGCAGCTTCAGTAAAAAAGTTAACACCAAAGAAATTTGTTGATGAAATTGTTCTTGAATTTAAAGATTTATGAAAAAAATTAAAAATTGATTATGATTATTTTATTAGAACAACTGATGAAAGTCATATTAGTACTGTCCAAAAAATCTTTACAAAATTATTAAATCAAGGTGATATTTATTTAGGTAAATATGAAGGATGATATTGTGTTTCTGATGAAGAATTTGTGACGGAAACACAAATTAACAAAAGTAATAATACTTGTAAAATTTGTGGTGGTGAATTAATTAATTTGTCAGAAGATTCATACTTTTTTAAAATGAATCATTATAGTAATAAGTTATTAGATTATTATCAAGAACATCCCAATTTTATTTTTCCTGAAAGCAGAAAAAATGAAATGGTTAATAATTTTCTTAAACCAGGTTTAACTGATTTGAGTGTTACTAGAACTAGTTTTTCATGAGGAATTCCTGTTTTAGAAAACAAAAAACATACAATTTATGTTTGAATTGATGCTTTAAGTAATTACTTATCAGCATTAGGATATTTACAAACAAATGATAAAAAATTTAAAACATTTTGAGAAAACAAAGATTGTGAAATTGTTCAATTATTAGGAAAAGAAATTACACGCTTTCATGCAATTTACTGACCAATTTTATTGATGTCGTTAAAGTTAAGACAACCAACTCAACTTTTAGTTCATGGTTGAATTACTAATGATCAAGGTAAGATGTCAAAATCAAAAGGTAATGTTATTGATCCAAGAATTTTAATTAATCGTTATGGTTCAGATGCACTTCGTTGTTTTTTAATTAAAGAAATTCAATTTGGTGCTGATGGTAAATATAATCATGAAATGTTTTTAAAATTTTTTAACGCTTATTTAGTTAATGATTTAGGAAATTTATTATCAAGAGTAACAACAATGATTATTAAATATAATGATAGTAAAATTCCCAATTTTAATAATAAAGAAATCAAGTCTTATCACGACCATTTAATTTTTGATTTTCGAGCAACTATTGCTGATTTTCAAACAACGATTGAAAAATATCAAGTAACTAATGTGGTTAATATTGTTTGAGCTTTAATTGATAAGTTGAATAAATTAATTGACGAAACAAAACCTTGAGATTTATTTAAAAATCAACAAACTATACAATTAAATAATTTGTTAAATTTATTTGCTAATGGTTTATTTATTATTAGTGTTTTGTTATCACCAGTTTTAGTTGATAGTTTTGTTAAGATTCAACATCAATTAGGAATTAAAGCAACAACAAAGATTGATTTAGATTTTAATTTGAATGATTTAGCTAATAATAAGGTTAATAAAAGTGAACTTTTATTTAAACGATTAGATGTTGAACAGGAATTAAAATATTTAAATCAAATAACTAAATAAAGGAAATCATATTAGTATGATTTCCTTTATTTTTTGTTTTAGAAATGAATTTTAAGCATATAATTAGTTTAAACCAAAATATCATTTTGTAGAAAGGGGTTGAAAATGATATGAAAAACTTAGATATTGATATCAAAGTATTTAGTGAGTATGCCGTCAATTTTATTCATGATATTAATGAATATAATAATCAACAAGATAAAGAAATTACACCATTTAAATTACAAAAATTATTATATTTTGTTTATGCTTATGCTTTAGTAGTTTTAGAAATGAAATTATGAAATGATAGCTTTGAAAAGTGATCAATTGGCCCAATTTTACCAGAAGTCTTTTTTCACTATGGTCAATATGGTAACAAACAAATTGATAAAACTAATAATGATATTGAGTTTGAAACATTGCCAAATTGAGAAAGATTAGATTTAGATGCCTTAATGTTAGAAGTGCATCAGAAGTTTACTGATTTTGAATTAGTACCAATTGCTTGTTCTGAACCGTGAAAAAAAACACCAGATAATGCCAAAATTAGTGATCAAGATATTATTGATTATTATTCTCAGAATAATGTTAATGATCGATTACTGAATGAAATAATTTATCGACAATCAAAAGTTAACTTTGATTTTTTAACTCAAAATGAGTAAAGATGCCAGTTTACGACCTGGAAAAATAATTTTTATTATTAAACCTTTTAGAAGTTATGATGGTTTTTAATTAAAATTTTAGATAAAGGAAATTGATATAACTTCCTTTATTTTTTTGTTTTGGGATTGGAATTTCGGTATATAATTATTTTAGACCAAAATATCATTTTGTAGAAAGGGGTTGAAAGTGATATGAAAAACTTAGATATTGATATCAAAGTATTTAGTGAATATGCCGTCAATTTTATTCATGATATTAATGAATATAATAATCAACAAGATAAAGAAATTACACCATTTAAATTACAAAAATTATTATATTTTGTTTATGCTTATGCTCTAGTAACTTGAGAAATAAAATTATGAAATAATAGTTTTGAAAAGTGATCAATTGGCCCAATTTTGCCAGAAGTGTTTTTTCACTATGATCAATATGGTAACAAACAAATTCCTAAAACTAATAATGAGATTAGTTTTTTTGATAAATTAAAAACTATGAAAAGATTAGATTTAGATGCCTTAATGTTAGAAGTGCATCAGAAGTTTACTGATTTTGAATTAGTATCAATTGCTTGTTCTGAGCCATGAAAAAAAACACCAGATAATGCTAAAATTAGTGATCAAGATATTATTGATTATTATTCTCAGAATAATGTTAATGATCGATTACTGAATGAAATAATCTATCGACAATCAAAAGTTAACTTTGATTTTTTAACTCAAAATGAGTAAAGATGCCAGTTTAAGACCTGGAAGAATAATTTTTATTAATAGACAATTTAGAAGTCATGATGGTTTTCTTTTAATTGAACGATTTATGTGTGTTTTGAAAATTGAACAAGACAATATTTTATTGTTACCAATGTCAACATTTCATAGTGAAGCGATAAGAAAGCGAAAACTAACTTATAAAAATGTTTTTGAATATGCAAAAAGTCATGGTAATACTCGTGACGCTTACATTAAATGTGATCAAATATATAGTTTAAATATAAAAGAATTTGATGATTCCGAAGGAATAAAAATGAAACATCAAATGAATGAAGAACATTTAGAAAAGTTAGAATCTCATGTTCGAAATTTACAAAAAGATAGTAAAACTAAGTTTTTATTCAAAGAAATTGTTTTTGAAGATTTATTGGATTTAAAACAAAAAGACCAAGACTCTGAAACTATTTTTACTAATGATGAATTAGCGAGAATGGAAGAAGATGAACAAAAATTTATCGAACGATTTAAAAAAGCTGAAGCAGCTTTAAAAAAATCACAGCAAGTAGTACAAGAAGCAGAAGATAGCGATAATGAATTTGACGGTTATGAACGCTAAATTAAATACAAAATAAAAGGGATGTATTGAATTGAATATATCCCTTTATAATATTTATTAAAATTTATAATCCACATTTAGTTTGCATTCCGCAATTATTACAAGTAAAACAACCAGATGATAGAACTAAAATTCCTTCTTTACACATTTGGCATAAGTCACCTAAGTTATTACCAATTTTGCGATCTTGACGATCACTTCTTCAGCCTGGTTTAATTGGTTTAACTGTTTCTTCATATTCCATTGTTAAAGACTCTGTTAAACCTAATTGAGTTAAACTAACTTGGTCTTGTTGTTGATTATCATCATATAATGATAGTACTTGGCTATCACGAGAACCATCAACATAAACAGTTCCACCTTTAGCGCCTCCAAGATATAAGTTGTGATAGATTTTTTCTACTTGTTTAACCGAATAACCTTTTGGAGCATTAACAGTTTTAGAAATTGATGAATCAACTCAGCGTTGAATAATGCATTGAACTTGAGCGTGTTCTTCTGGTTCTAATTGCATTGCTGAAACAAAAATATCTGGTAGTGTTTTTTCTTTAAATTCTGGATGATATTCTAATCACTCTTTAACAATGTTAGCTTTAACTTCCATAAACTTTCCTAATCTGCCACTTCTAAAGTAAGAAAAAGCAAAGTATGGTTCTAAACCAGTTGAAACACCAACCATTGTTCCAGTTGAACCTGTTGGTGCGACTGTTAGTAAGTGTGAATTACGAATTCCATATTTTAAGATGTCAGCTCTAATATCTTCTGGTAATGTTTTAACAAAACCAGTATTAGTAAATGCTTCACGACTTTCTAAGAAAGGAAATGATCCTTTTTCTTTAGCTAATGCAATTGAAGTACGATAAGCACTAAGACAAATTGTTTCAAAAACTTTATCAGTTACTTTATTAGCGGTTTCTGATCCATATTTCAAATTAGCTCAAATTAATAAGTCGTGTAGACCCATTACTCCTAATCCAATTCTTCTTTCGCCAAGCGCTTGTTTTTTATTATCTTCTAAGAAATAAGGAGTAGCATCAATAACATTATCTTGTAAACGAACACAAGTGCTAACAGTTTTACTTAATTTGTCATATAACACTTCGTTAGTTTCTTTATTAACAAAGTTAGCTAAGTTAATAGCTGCTAAATTACAAACTGAATAAGGTGCTAAAGGTTGTTCGCCACAAGGATTAGTTGCAACAACTTTCATGCCATATGCCCGAGCATTTGTCATTTCATTGGCACGATCAACAAAGAAAATTCCTGGTTCAGCTGAATATGTTGCACAAAAATTAATTAAGTCTCATAAATCATTAGCTTTAATTGTTTGATAAGTTTTAATTTGATAACCCATTTTTTCTCATTCATGAATATCACCAATTTTATTTCAGTTTTCATCATAAGCTTGTTTTTGAGTTACAGTGTAATTATCTAAATCAGGAAATCTTAAATCTCAGTTACCATTATTAGCAACAGCTTCCATAAATTCATCAGTAAGAGTTACTGAAATATTAGTTCCTGTTAAAAAGTCTTTTCTTAGGACTTGTCATTCGCCACCTAAAGTTAATTTTTGTTTTGCAGATTCAACAATAGAACTAGCAAATAAAGTTTCATTATTTAAAATTGTTTGATAAGTTTCTGCTTCTTGTTCAGTTAAAGGTTCAAATTTTAATTTTTTTCTTGCTTCTTCACGAACAATTTCTGATTTTGAATTTTCTTTTAATCATAATAAAATTTTTGGATTTTGCATTTTTGAAATAATAAACTCAATAATATCAGGATGTCAATCAGCAAGCATAATCATTTGGGCTCCACGACGAGAACCACCTTGTTCAACTAAGTGAGTTAAAGTTGATAAATCGTTTAATCAAGAAACAGCTCCTGATGATTTACCACCAACTGCTTTAGCAATTGTTCCTTTTGGTCTTAAAGTTGAACCATTTGAGCCAACACCACCACCATGAGACATAATTTCCATTACTTGTTGGCGATGAGTAGCAATTCCTTGTCTTGAATCACGAATGAAAGGCATAACAAAACAGTTAAAGAATGTCACATCAGAACCACTTCCTGCGCCATATAAAACTCTTCCAGCTGGAATAATATTTAAATTTTTTAATTCATGATAAAAATTATTTTGATATTCTTTTTCTTTTGCTTCTGTCAGTTCTTTGCTAGCTAATTTTTTGCTAACACGATAAGCAATTTGTTCATAAAATAGTTCTAATGGTTTTTCTAATTCAAATTTTTGTTTGTGAACAACTCCTGCTTTACCAGATATTTCGATTAAACTTGGATCAATTGATGATGTATATTCATCTTCAATTACGATTGAATAAATATCATTTTTAATTTGTTCAACAATATGTCCAATTGCTCGTGTTGGAAAAACAGGATCTTCTTTAATTACAGTTATAACTAAATCTCCAGGTTTTAGACTAACTAAATTTTTATCCTTTTGTGAGTAACGATCAAGCATTACCATTCTTGATACACCTTCATGAGTTATGTGGTAATCTTTTTCAATTGTTTTAATATGAGAAAAATGATTTTTTATGTCATTATTGATTGATGTTATTAGTTCTTTGGAATACATCTTTATGCTACCCTTCCTTTATCTAATGATTTTTACGTAAAAGAATTTTAGCACAATTGTATTACATTTTGAGGTTTAAAATTTCTCAGAAAGATAAATTATTTTTTTAATTAAACCTAATAAGAAATAAAATGAAAGATTTTTTTTCAATAAAAAATGCTAAGTGTTATACTTTTAAATAGAAAATTTTTGGAGGAAAATATGAAAATAATTTTAGCTGGAGTAGTAGGAGTAGGGAAAAGCACTATTAGTGAAATGCTTGCAAAAAAATTAAATTTTAAATTAATGCAAGAACCTGTCGCATGTAATCCTTATCTTGAAGATTTTTATAGTAAACCAAAAGATTTTTCTTTTAAAATGCAAATTTTTATGTTAATGGCACGAAGTAAACAATTAAAAGATGCAATTGACGAAGAAAATGTTATTTTTGATCGTAGCATTTTGGAAGATCCAATTTTTGTTGAAGTTTTAAAAGCACAAAATAATATTAATAATGTTGATTATCAAGTTTATTATGATTTTTATAATAATGTTATTGTTTCATCTTTATATTTTGATCCAAAAATTAAACCAGATTTAATTATTTATTTACGAGTTACAACTGAAAATGCTATTAAAAGAATTAATCAAAGAGGGAGAAATGCTGAAAAAGATGTTCCTGCTAGCTATTGAAAGTTATTAAATGAAAAATATGAAGAATGGTATTTAAAAAATAATGATAAATTACCTTTTTTTGTTATTGATACAAATAAAAAAAATCCTGAAACAATTGTGAGTGATATTTTGCAGCAAATTAAAAAATAATAAGATTATTTATTTAGTTTTGTTATTTTGCTTTAAATTACACTTAGATAATTATTAAGGTATTATTAAAGATATGAGTAGTTACAAATTAAAAATGAAAGGAGCTTAGAGATTATGAATAATTATGGACGAGCAGGAGCTATTTTAACAATTATTGGATCATTAGTTATGTTTACTGCTAGTATTATTTTCTTAACAGGAAGCGGATTTTCATTAGTTTTATCACTTGAATCAGGAGCATTTTATTTTTTAACTGTTGCAGCTATTATTCTTAGTGTTGTTAATATTGTTTTATCAGGATTATTTTTATCTGGCAGAACAAATTTATTCAAAGTTTCTGGAATTCTTGCTCTTATTTCAATTGGATTTGCTTGAATAGTTTGATTTTTTCCACTAATTATTTTATTAATTGGTGGAATTTTATTCTTATTTAACGCTCAAGAACAAGTTAAAGAAGAAAATGTTATTATCAATCATAATAAAAAAATAATTAAAAATCTTAATGATACAGCAGAATTAGAATATTAATTAAAAGTAATCATAATAATTAAAAATTCACTTTTTATAAGTGAATTTTTTTATATTTTCTGCTGGTTTTCTTTACTAAGTTAGAAAATAATTATATAATTATTAAACGAGTTAATTATTAATATTAAATTAAAAAAGTAAATATATTTGATTAACTCCTTGCTCGTAAGAGCCATAAGTCCACAAGGAGGTTTTCTCATGGTAGAAACTAAGTTCAACAATTATGAAATTATGTACATTGTTGATGATCAAAATCCAGAAAAAGCAAACTCAGTTAAAAAAGAGTTTCTTGAAATTTTAACTAAGAATGATGGTAAACTTGTTGAAGAAAAAGATTTTGTTCAGCAATTTGCTTATAAAATTAATCATAAAGATAAAGGTCATTATTTTGTTTTAAAATTAAAAACAACAGCACAAAACATTGCTGATTTTAGTAGAATTTTTTCAATTAAGCAAAAACAAGGCGAAGTAATTAGAAAATTAATCATTAATTTAGATGATGAAAAAATTAATACTTTTAAAGTAAGAAAAGAAAATCCTAAAAAACCAGAATTTAATCGTGAACATAATCATGATTCAAGAGTTAGATTTTTAGATTCTAATAGAACAACAAGACCAGAATCAGAAAAAGCAAAAATAACAATAACTAAAAGTAATAAAACAGAAGATACAAAAGTTACTTCAGAAACTAAAAAGTCAAAAACTTCTGAAGCAAAATAGGGGGCATTTATGAATCAAGTAACATTAGTTGGTAGAATTACTCGCAATTTAGTTTTAAGAGAAACTAATAGTGGTAAAAATTATGTCTTTTTTACAGTTGCGGTTAATGATCTTAATAATCAAGCAAACTTTATTAATTGTATTGCTTGAAATCGTGTAGCTGAAAATATGACAAAATTTGTTGGTAAGGGTTCACTTGTTGCTGTAGTTGGTCGTTTAACAACAAGAAAAGATAATAAAGACCAATATATTATGGAAGTCCAAGCAAGTAATGTTAGTTTTTTAGATAACAAGAAAAGAGACTTTAATAATGAAAATGTTAATGATTTAGAGCAACCAAAAACTAATCTTCAAAAAAATTCTCAAGTAAATATTGATGAAGCATTTCAAACTCAAAATACTGAAAATTATGATACTGAAATTAGTTTTGTTAATAATAATAGTTTAGATACTGATGATTCAGATGATGAAGCTATTATTTGAGATTAAATTATAAGGAGGAACTATGAATAGAAATCGTATTCATTCAAGAAAAAAATATTGTTATATTACTAAAAATAATATTAAGTATATTGATTATAAAGATATAGAATTATTAAAGAAATTTATATCTAATAATAATAAAATTTTACCTGCAAGAACAACTGGAACAAAACCAAAATATCAACGTCAAATTGCCACAGCAATTAAACGAGCTCAAATTATGGCTTTGTTACCTTATTCAAGATAAAAATTAAATAAAAAAAAGAAAGTCTTTTTATAAAAGTAAGCAAATAAAATTAGTTGTATAAATACTTTATAAAAAGACTTTTATTTTATAGTTAAAGAATGTATAGGGAGTATAAAATGGGGACTAAAGATATAAATGTTATGAATAAAACTGTATGCATAAAAATAATGAATGAAATATTTCCAGAAAAAATAAATCTTTTAGATGATGAAGATAAATTTAATATTTTATCAACTTTGACAGTATTAAATCATAATAATATTGAAAATAATATTGAAGATATAGAGGAGGATAATATTACTGATGGAGATCGAGATTTAGGAATAGATTCTTTAGCTATTTATATAAATAATGTACTTATAAAGGCTATAGAAGATGTAGAAGAAATAAGTAATTTTATAAAATCTTCTTGAAAAATAAAAATCTTTTTAATTCAATCAAAGTTTAATTCAAAATGGCCAACAGAAGTTTTAAAAAATTTTGCTAGTTATCTATCTATGTTTTTATTAGGTGATAAATTAGATATGAATGAAAATTTAAAGTCAAAACAAGATATTTTACAAAGAATTTGAAATAAAATGGCTATAAATAGTTATGTAGAATTAAATATTAATATTTGCAATATTGGCAATTTAAATGATATAAAAGATAATAAGCAATTTGAAAATTCTAAAAATGCGTTAATTAAGTCATTAAATAATATTTCTTATTTAAAACTTATTAAAATAAATGAAAGAGATTTAGAATTTATAAAAGAGAATGTAAATAAAAAACCTTTTTTAAAAGAGATTAAATTCATTAAAATAGAAAAAGATTCTTTTTCTAAAATAGATAATGATGGTTATATAATTCTTTCTAATATTTATGATTATTATTCTTTTATTACTGAAAATAAAGAAATTATTGATTCTATTTTTGAAGAAAATGTTAGAGATTTTCAACAAAATTCTTCAGTAAATTCAAATATTGAAAGATCTTTAAAAGAAGATACTAATTTGGATTTTTGATGATTAAATAATGGAATAACAATTATTGCTGAAGATATAGGTTCAGATGTTAATAGTTGTATTAAAATACAAAATCCACAAATAGTTAATGGATTACAAACATCTTATTCAATTTATCATTATATGAATCAAATAAAAGAAGAAGAAAGGATAAAAGAACGGAGAAAAATTTTAATAAAAATCATTAAACTTAATAATGAAGAAATTGCAGAAAAAATAATAGCTGCATCAAATACTCAAAATTCAATGAATTATGCAACTTTGCGTGCAAATAGTCCGATTTTAAAATCTTTAGAATATGATTTTAGAGCTCATGATCTTTTTTTAGAACGGAGAAAAAGTTTTTATAAAAATAGAAGTCAAGATAAAAATAAAATAATTTCAACAGATTTTCTTGCAAAATATTACGTTGCAGTAAAAAAAAGAAACCCGTCAGTGGCAAAAAATAGAACAATAATATTTTTTAGAGATTCAGAAAATTTTAATGATATTTTTCAGGAAAAAAATAAATTTGAAATTCTTTCAATTACATTATTAGCAGATAAAATAGTTAAAAATATTAAGCAAATTGAGTTAAATAAGAAGGAATGAACAGATGATGAAATAAAGGATATTAAAATACATTTTAAATATCACTTAATAAGTATGTATTATGAAAAATATAAATATGACTTTAATATCAATAATTTAACAGAAATTATAAATAATATGTTTAATTTAATTAGTGAATATAAGAATGAAAATAATATTAAAAGTTTAAGAAAATTATCTACAAGTATTGAATTTGAAAAATTTATGTACAACAATTTAAAATAATTGTTAAATAATAAATTAAATTTAAAAATTTAACTACTTAATAAATTAATTTAATGTTTTATAAAAAACATTATTTAAGTGTTAAAAATATATTGTAAATTTTGAAAAGGTTTTTTAAAATAAAGTAAAATATATTAGAGGTGAAAGTATGAAAACTATATCTCTTTTTGATGCTTTTATGATTATTAAAACTAGAGTAGGATTAGAATATTTAATTAAAGAATTAAATGTACATAAAGGTACAATTAAACGTTGAGAACAACAAAAATCAGTGCCTAAAAATTATAATCTTGATTTAGAAAAACTAATTAAAAAAATAGAAATTGATTATCCTAATATTGGTTTGGTAAGAGTAAAAGTAAGTAATTTAACAAATGAAAGAAAATATGATGAATTTTATACGACTAGTAAAACTGCTAAATATTGCTTTGATATATTAAATAATAAATTAAAAGAGTTGAATTTAAATGTAAATGAATATATTTTTATTGAACCTTCAGCTGGTGCAGGTAGTTTTTATAATGTAATGCCAAAAAACAAACGAATTGGTATTGAGATTAATCCAAATATTAATAAAAATTATATAATTTCAAATTATTTAGATTATTGTCCTAAGAATAAAGAAAATAAATATATAGTGCTTGGCAATCCTCCTTTTGGTCTTAGAGGAAATTTGGCTTTAAGATTTATTAATCATTCATATAATTTTGCAGATATTGTTGCATTTATATTACCACCATTATTTGATTCTGATGGAAAAGGGAACCCTAAAAAAAGAGTTGAAGGTTATGAATTAATTCATTCAGAAAAATTACCCTTAGAATCTTTTGAATATCCTGATGGTAAAAAGGTTAAAGTAGCAACATATTTTCAAGTTTGAACAAAGGTCAATAAACATTTAATTAAAAAAAATAAATTGAATACTGCAAATTCTTATATAAAGATTTATTCTTTATCAAATGGAGGAACTCCAGGAAGTACAAGAAATAAGAATATGATTGATAAATGTGATCTTTATTTACCAAGTACTTGTTTTAAAGGAATGAAAATTTATAGATCATTTGAAGAATTACCTAATAAAAGAGGGTATGGAGTTAAAATTTTAAAAAATAAAAAGGATATAAAAAGAATATTTAATACAACAAACTGAAAAGAGGTTGCATTTTTATCAACTAATTGTGCATTAAATTTAAGAATGAGTTTAATTTCAAAAGTAATAACAGATGCAGGTTTTTATGATATGGAGGAAAATTATTAATGATAGATAAGAATTTAATTTCATCTTTTTTTGATGAAATTTATAATGAAACACTGAAAAATTTAAAAAAAACTCCAAAATTTAATGAAAGTGATTTATATTATAAAATACAAACTCTTTCTATAGATGCTAAAGGTAGTTTTGGGCAAAAATTTTTAGTTGATGCAATGAAAAAAAATGGTTTTAAAGCTAATAATGATAACGATAAGAATAAAGATTGAGATATAAAATTAGAGAATTATAGGATTGAAGTTAAAACTGCAACGCTAGATGTTAATAATAAATTTCAACATGAAGGTGTTCATAAAACTTCAAATTATGATTTATTAGTTTTTTTAGATATTGCTCCAAATCAAATTTTTGTTAAAGGAATTCCTTATAATGAAATAGATTTTTCAAAATTACATCGAAGAGGTGCAGGTAGAAAAAATGCAACAGGAACTGGTTATAAATTTGATTATAGTTTAAAAAAACATTTAGAAGATAATAATGAAATAGTTTCATTAGAAGATCTGAAAAAACACGTACTTAATTGAAAAAATAAATTAGATTCATTTAATAAATAATATTTTAGTTTAATGAACATTTATGTAAAGTAAAATCTGATGTAAAAAGGTAGTTAAATAAATTTATTTAACTACCTTTTTTATTTTCTTTTAATTTCAATCATAAGTTGATTCTGTTACTTTTGTTGGTGCAACTCAAGCACCAAATCTAATAAGAATACCGTTTCCTTTATCAGCATTTTTAAGAACAGGTTTACCTAATTTTAAAATTGCATCCGTAATATTAACAGCAGATCCAATTTTATCATTTAAACTTGGAATTTTTTCAATAGCATCAGAAACTACTTCTAAAACATCACTTGTTTTTGCAGCACCAGAAATAATATCTTGTGTTAATTCATGATTAAGGTCTAATCTTCAAACTCCACCAACTTTTTCAAGTGTTGTTCTTGGTCCTTCTGCATTAACTTTTCAGTTTTCTTTGTTATTAATATTAATTAAAGCATTAATACTTGTTGTTGATATGTTATGATTTACTGAATTTGCAATTGCTGCTGCAGTAGCACCAGATGTTATTAAGATAGCAGCACCTCAAATACTTAATGTTTTTTTCATAAAAACCTCCCTATTAAGTCTTGCTTTCATTATACTCTTTAATTTTTTAAGTTAATATGTTTTTTTCTGCTTCATTAACAAAGGCAAAAAATTTATTAATTAAAATGTTAATTATGATGCTAATGTTTGGATTAGTATTTATTGTTTTACGATTAATTTCTGTAAAATACTTTGGATTCTCAATTCATTTACAAAGATGAGCATGTGTTCTTAAATAATTAATAAAATAAATTAATAGTTTAAAGTCATAGTTTGTTTGATCTTTTTTATCTTTTAATTTTTTTATTTTTTTCTGATATTTTTTTTGTTGATACTGAAAATAATATTATTTATTCAAATCTAACCACTAAATTTATACGGCCAAGTTATTTCCATTTAAATTAAAGCGATAAAAGATATTTATGTGGTAAAGTTAATTACATTTTACATGTTATGATAATTTTAGTTATAGTATTAGTTATAGTATAATTAAAATAGTAATTCAGACACTAATAATGTAGGAAGTGTAATGTGTTTAAATCCTTGCGAAATTATCATTTGATTATTATCATTTGATTAGCAATTGAAATTTTAGTTGGGCTAACTTATTTTATTATTAATATTCATAATAAAATTGATGTCCCTTCAGTTATCATTATTTTAACTTTAGTAATTGGTAATTTTTTAATTATTTGTCTTTATATTTTTCTTTTTAGTTTATGAATTAGAAGACGATATATTAGTACTGCTGAAGTTCTTAAGTTGAATAATACTCAAGCTTTAACCTTTGGTAGTGTTGGGATGATTATTTTAGATTCTGACTTGAATATTATGTGAATTAGTGAATTTTTAGAAGATAAAAGTCTTGGTAAATTAGTTGGAAAATCAGTTGTTAAGTTATCAAAAGATTTTGAACAATTAACGAATAGTAATATTAATAAAATTACTTTAAAAATTGAAGATATGTTATATGATGCAATTTATTTAACACAAACACGAACAATTTTATTACAAGAAACAACAAGATATCATTTACTATATGATAAATTACAAAAAGAAAAGTTAGTTTTTGCTGTTATTAATGTTGATAATTTTTATAATTCTTTACAAAAATTACGAGTTGAAAATCAAATTAAAGTTGAAGCTTTCATTAAAACGGAATTAAATAACTTTGCTGATCAATATTCAGGTTTATTATTAGGAAATATTGAAGATGGTTATATTGTTTTACTTTATCAAAGTGAATTTGAAAAAGCTAAAGATGATAATTTTCCTTTAATTCAAAATGTTCGGGAAGGAGTTAAGAAATTTAAAGCTGATATTACATTATCAGCTGGATTTGCTTATGGTAATGTTGTTAGTAAAGACTTATATGAGTTAGCACTTGAAGCAAAAGAATTAGCAGTTTATCGTGGTGGTGATCAAGTTGTAATTCGTGAATCTGGTGGTAATACAATCTTTATTGGTGGAACAATTGAAGCAAAACAATCAGAATCAAAAATTAACATTAGAATGTTTGCTCAATCATTAATTAATGAAATTAGATTAGCAGGTAATGTTTTAGTTATGGGACATCGGATGGCTGATTTTGATAGTATTTCATCGGGAGTTGCAATTGTTGAAATTGCTAAAAGTTTAAATCGCCAAGCACATTATGTTGTTACTCAAAATGAACTTGATGAAAAAACAAAAGAAGTTTTAGATATTTTGGTTCCTGAATCATATATTAGTCGTAAATTTGTTAATAGTAAGCAAGCATTAAAATTATTACAAAGTAATACTTTATTAGTTATTGTTGATACTCATAATCCTGATCGGGTTGATAGTCCAGAAGTTTTAAATAAAGCAACAAAGATTATTGTTATTGACCATCATCGTGTTTCTGATGAAGTAATTTATAATACTGTTATTTCTTATATTGATGCTGGTACTTCTTCAACTGCTGAATCATTAGCGGAAATTATGTATTATAATGATTTTACTAATATTGAAAATGATTTTTTATGAAATTTAATGTTAGCAGGAATTTTAATTGACACTAATAATTTCCAAGTTAGAACAACAAGAAGAACTTTTGAGGCTTGTGGTTTATTAATTGATTGAGGAGCTTCAATTTCCAGAGTTAAAGGGTTATTAAAAAATAGTTTAAATGAATTGATTAGTAAGTTTGCTTTAGTTAGCAAAGCCAAAGAAATTAAAAAAGGTTTTTTAGCTGCTGTTGGTGATGAAAATGAAGACTTTCATGTAACATTTTTGGCACAAATTTCTGAAATGTTGCTTGATTTGAAAGATTGTAAAGTTGCATTTGCTATTGGTTATGATAAACAAAAGCGAGCTTGTATGTCTGCAAGAAGTAATGGTGAAGTTAATGTCCAAATTATTTGTGAAAGTTTAGGTGGTGGTGGTCATTTTAGTGCTGCTGGTGTTCAAAGTAGTAAGTTTTCAATTGAAGAATTATATGAAAAATTAGTTGATTTAGTCGAGAAAGGGGTTTATCAAAGTGAAAGTAATACTCTTAAACGAAGTTAAAAATTTAGGAAAAGTTAATCAAATCGTAGAGGTTAATGATGGATATGCGAAAAATTATTTATTTCCTAATAATCTTGCAATTATTGCAACTGATGATGCGTTGAAAGTTAATCAAAATATTAAAAATCAAGAAAAAAATGTTGCTTTAGAAAAACTTAAATATTATCAAAATATGAAAAAAGATTTAGAAAGTTTAACTTTAGAATTTCATTTATTAACAAACAATGGTAAAGTAACTAATGCCATTTCAACAAAGCAAATTTGTGCTTATTTGCATTATAATTATGGTATTGAACTTGATAAACATAAGTTTATCAATTTTAGACCAATTAAAACAATTGGGATGACTGAAATAGTAGTTAAATTATATTCAGATATTGTTGCTAAAGTTAAAATTAAAGTCATTGCTAAATAAAGGAGTTAATCATGACTGAAAATCAAGAACATATTAATGAGGTTGAAATTAATATTTTAGGTGCAATGATTCAATCTTCAAGGGCTTGTGAAACTGCTTTAGAAATTTTAAAAGACCAAGATTTTACAATTAAAAATAATCAGTTAATTTTTAATACAATTGTTGATTTATTTAACAATAATGTTGGTATTGATATGACAACAATTAGTGAATCTTTGGTTAAAAAAAATGCTTTAGATAAAATTGGTGGCATTAATTATTTATCTTATTTAATTCAAAATTATATTAGCGATGCTAATATCAAAGAACATATTAATATTCTGGTTGAAAGAACAACAAAAAGACAATTATCGCAAGCATTGAAAAAAATTAATCAAGACTTACAAGGTGATAAAAAAATTACTGATATTTTAAGTGCTGCTGAAAAAGAAATTATTGAAGTATCTAATGAAAGAAATAGCCAGGAATTAACACCAATTGCTAATTCAATTGATGATGTTGTTGAGAAAATTGAAAAACTGCAAAAATCAAATCAAACATTAACTGGTGTTGCTTCGGGAATTAATAATCTTGATGCTTTAACTAGTGGTTTTCAACCTGGTGATTTTATTATTTTAGCTGCTCGACCATCAATGGGTAAAACAGCATTAGCTTTAAATTTTGCTTTAAATGCTGCTGCAACTTTAAAACAATCTAATCAAGCTGTCTTAGTTTTTTCTTTAGAAATGCCAAAAGATCAATTAATTACAAGAATGATTTCTTGTCAAGGTAATTTTGATGCTCATAAACTAAGAAATAAGTTTAAATTAACAAATGATGATTGAAGAAGAATTAGTACAACTGCTGAAGCTTTAAAACAAAAAACAATTATTATTGATGATAGTCCTGGTTTAAGAATCTTAGAATTGCAAACAAAAGTTCGAAAATTAGTTCGTGAATATGACATTAAATTAGTTATTATTGATTATTTACAATTATTAACTAGTTCAAGTAGCAGTGAATCGCGACAACAAGAAGTTTCAAATATTTCTCGTAGTTTAAAGGTTTTAGCAAGAGAGTTAAATATTCCAATTATTTGTTTATCACAATTATCAAGATTAGTTGAAAGACGAGAAGAAAAACGTCCTTTGATGTCAGATTTAAGAGAATCAGGAGCAATTGAACAAGATGCTGATTTAATTATGTTTTTATATCGTGATGATTATTATAAAGAAAAAAATGCTGAATCAGAAGAAGTCAAAGAAACACAAGATAACCATATTGCTGAAATTATTATTTCTAAACATCGTAATGGTCCAACTGGTAAAGTTTTAACTGTTTTTATTCCAAAATGAGGGAAGTTTGAAAACTATCAAAGCTCTTAATAAGAGTTCATTTTAATAAATGGACTTTTTTGCTTTTTTAATTAAAATAAGTTAATATTAACAATATTATATTTAGTAAAAATTAAAAGGAGAAATAATAAATCAATGAAAAAATTAATTGCCTTTTTTTCAGCAATTACATTTTTAGGAACTTCAACTTTAGCAGTTAGTGCTTGTGGAGTTTCTAAAGGACAAGAAATTAAAGTTGAAATTAATAATGTACCAAAAAAAGCTGAAGATGGTCAAGATCCACTTAAGGATTATGTTTACAATAATACATATAATTATAATGCTAGTTATGTTATTTATCTGACAGCACTTGCTGCTCAATTAGCTTCTGACAAAATTTACTACGATGATGGTAAAACTCTTAATGATGATAATTGAAAACAATTTTATGCTTCAACAGAATGAAGAACAAAATCTTTTTCAAGTTTTAATTATGCCGATAGTGAAAATAGTCAAGGTTTTTCTTATCAAGATAGTGCTGGGACTGATTTCATTTATCAAATTAATAAAAATGATGCATCAGTTGATGCTAATAAGTTAAGAATGTATTGATTTATTACTAGTGCTACTCCTTGAAGTGCCGATAGTTCATATCAACCAACAAAAAATAATATTACAATTCCAAGTATTGATGATTTTAAAACTGATAAAGAGATAATTCAAAAACAAGGTTATGTTCATTTTTATTTAGTAATGGGAAATTATCAAATTGATTTTAGCGTTCAAATTACTTTTTATTTTGGTAAAGTTATTGATAAAAATAAACAACCAACTGTTGTTTTAAATTTAGATACTTTTTCTAAACCATTAGGTAATATTAAATTTGATGATCGTGAAACAGCAGCTAATGAAAAGATTGTTAATCTTACTTTATCGCCAAAACCAGCAACATCAAGCTAAGAAAAATGTTAAATATTATTATCATTGCTGTTGGTAAACTTGATACAAACTATTGAAGTTCAGCTTTTCAGGAATATTATAAGAGATTAAAAAATTCTGCCAAGATTACTACTCATACAATTAATGAAATAACTACTAATAAAAATATTGCGATTAATCTCAAATTAGAAGCAAGTAAAATTAATCTTTTGCTAGATAAATATCATGATTACCAATCTTTTTTATTAGATTTGAATGGTGATTTAATTACAAGTGAAGAATTAGCAAAAATAATTATTACTAATCAAAATTTTCATCAAGGAAAATTATTATTTATTATTGGTAGCAGTAATGGTGTTGCTACTGAAATTAAAAATAATCCTAAAATTAGAAAACTTGCTTTTGGTCGTATTACTTTATTACATCAGTTAGCACAAGTAATTTTAATTGAACAATTATATCGAGCAGTTCAAATTATTAATAATAAACCTTATCATAAGTAAAATAATGTGAAAAGGAATTAAGAAAATATGGAAGTTTGTTATAAATGTAAATTAATAATTAAAGAAAATGAAGAATATATTAATGTACCTTGAGGTTTAAAAAATAAAGTTAAAATGCATGTAGAATGTTATAATAAAAATAAAAAAGAAAGCAAAAGAAGTTCTTGATCGATTTTTGGAATTATTGTTTTGATTTTGGTTGTTTCAACTATTGTTTTCTTTTTAGTTTTATTATATTTTTTTATCAATTAAGATTTGTAATACAATTGAATTATTATTTAAAATTAATTCAAGGAGGGTATAAAATGGCTAGTAAATTATTAGTAGATAACTCTTGAAATGAGTTTTTCACATTTGAACAAAAACAAGAATATTTTCCGGAATTATTGAATAATATTAAAAAGGAATATCAAACTCATCGTTGTTTTCCAAAATGAGATAATATCTTTCAAGTTTTTTCATTAATAAGTCTTGATAAAGTAAAAGTTATTATTCTTGGTCAAGATCCTTATCATCAACCAAATCAGGCTCATGGTCTTGCTTTTAGTGTTTTACCTAAAGTGCCATTGCCACCAAGTTTAAGAAATATTTTCCAAGAGTTAAAAGATGATTTAGGTGTTGATAATGGAGAAAATGGTTATTTAATTGACTGAGCAAAACAAGGAGTTTTTTTATTAAATACTGCTTTAACAGTTAGATATAATAATGCTAACAGTCATAGTATTTATAATTGACATATTTTTACTGATAATGTATTGCGTTATTTAAATGAAAAACGAGAAAATTTAGTATTTATCTTATGAGGTAATAATGCTAGATTGAAAAAGCAATTAATTGATCAAAATAAGCATTTAATTATTGAAAGTCCTCATCCCTCATTTTTTAGTGCTAACAGAGGTTTTTTTGGTTCTAAACCTTTTAGTAGAACTAATGATTGGTTAATTAAAACTGGACAAGAACCAATTAATTGAAAATTATCACAAGATTATTTAAACTAATTAACATTTAAAATAGAATTATAGAAATTAATAAAAACCGTATGATATACTTGTTTTAACTTACTGTGTAATAAAGAAAGGTAACCAAAGATGCTTTTGAAACTTAATGCTGCAACTAGTAACTTTTCTTTATTTACCAATACAACTGCTCGTTATTTAATTCTTGCTTTTACAATAGTAATGGTTCTTTATGTTTTAATTAGTATTTTTTGAAGATGATTAAAAAAAGATAAATATCAAGGATCAAGGTTTACAACAAAAAATATTGCTTACATAACAATGTTAACTTCAGTTTCAGTTGTTATGACAATTCTTGTTTCGGTAACAATTCCGATTACAGTTTTACCACCTGTTCGCTTAGCAATTGAAGGTTTAATGATTAAGATTACTGGTTATTTATTTGGTCCAATCATTGGTATTATTTCAGGAACAATAACTGATATGTTAGTCATGCTTTTTGTTCCTTCTTATATTAATCCGGTTTATATTTTTTGTATTATTCTAACAGGATTTTTTGCTGGAATTGGTGGCGTTGCCAAGTTTAAACTAAAAAATCATCCTTGAACTATGTTTATTTTAGTTAATTTATTAATGTTATTTTTTATTGGTGGTGGTTCTTATCTTGTTTGACAATATCCAGCTAATAACATCCCTTTATCAGCAGGTATTGTGATGAATAAATATGCTGTTGTTGCTATTATTGCTGGTGGTGGAGTTTTTACTTTATTAGTTATTTATCTTGTTTTATTTTATTATTTAATAACTAAGAAAAAAGAAAGAATTAATGAAGTTCTACCAATTATTCTTTTAACAATTTTAGTTGAATATGTTGTTACTGTTTTGATTGCCTCCTATGCTGATATGAGTTTTTTATCGTCATCATCAACAAAAGATTATGGTTTAACGATGATTGCCCGACTTGTGGCAGCACCAATCCAAATTATTTTTAATGTTATTATTATTTATGTAACTTGAAGAACAGTTAGTCCGTTAATTAATATTGATAATCTCAATTAATTTGTAATTTGAGTAGAGGATATATAATATGAATGATAATTTTTGAACTTGATTAAATAAATATCCAGGAGTTAATAGTTTAGCGAAACTAAACATTTTAAAGGATAAATATTTAAATAATAATATTAAATATATTCATATAACTGGGACAAATGGTAAGGGTTCAGTTGCTCGTTATTTACATGCAGTTTTAAGTCAAAATTTGAATTTAAAAGTTGGTTTATTTACTTCACCTCATATTCTGGTAATTAATGAAAGAATAATAATTAATAATCAAATGATTAGTGATCAAGACTTTTTAAGAATTAAAACTTTAATTTTAGATGATGTTAATAAATATCAATTAGGATTTTTTGCAATTTTAACTTTAATTGCTTTAATTTATTTTCAAGAACAAAAAGTTTCTTGAGCTGTCATTGAAGTTGGTATTGGTGGTTTGTTTGATGCTACTAATATTATTAAAAGTGATTATGCTGTTTTAACTTCATTAGCTAAAGATCATTCTGAAATTTTGGGTAATAATTTATTATTAATTCTAAACCAAAAGTTAGGTATTATTAAACCAACAACCAAAAAATTTTTTGTTTCGGGAAATATTAAAGAATCTTTGAAACAAATTATTGCTAATCAAATTAAAACTGAAATTTATTTTTCAAGAAAAATTATTAATCAAGGATATTTTTTAGAAAATCAAACTTTAACTCTTTTAATTATTAATACTTTGTTTCCTAATTTAGATGATAAAGCAATCTGAGAAACAATCAATCAAACTGAGGTGTTATTACGCTTTCAAATGATTAAGATTTTTAATCGAACAATTTATTTTGATGTTGCTCATAATGTTGCCGGTGTCAATGCCTTAATTAAAATTTTAAAATTAAATAAAATTGCAATTGATCAAATTATTTTTTCAGCTTTAAAGGTGAAGCAACCAAATTTGCTAATTGAAAAATTAAGTAGTAATTTAACAAGTAATATTATTGTTTGTGAAAATGATCATCATTTAAGTATTATTGGAGAAAAGTTTGATTTAGATAAAATGATTTTAAATGTAAAAGAAAATAGTACAATATTGGTAACAGGTTCTTGTTATTTTGCTGCTTTAGTTTATCAAGAAATCTTATTAAAAGAGAAAGATATTTAAAAAATAAAAATATGGTTTTATTATGATTAAATTTAATTTCAGGATTAATTATTGTTGTTATTTGCTTATTAATTATTATTTGAGATTGAAAGAATTCTAAATTAGAATTACAAAATATTAAATTAATTGTTTTAACAGCTTTTTTAATTGCGATATCGGTATTTTTAAATTCAACAGTAAAAGTTTTTTTAAATTCAGTAATATCAGCAAAAATTTTTGAAGCAAGAATTGGTAATTTTGCATTAGTTTTAATTGGTTTTTTTTGCGGTGGGATCTTAGGGTTTTTAGCAGGTATTGCTGCTGATTTTTTAGGAGTAATTATTTATAATAGTGGAACACCAGTTTTATTTTTTACTTTAACAAGTATCCTCTGATGTATCTTGCCTTATTATTTAACAAAATTTTTTAGTCATTTTTTTTTTAGTAAGCGTTTAATTTATTTTTATTTATCACTAACTTATACATGTACTTTATTATTAATTACAGGAATTAACCCAATTGTTTTAAAATATATGTATAACTTACAAGGATGATGAATATTATATTTGCCAAGAATTATTAAATTACCATTAGATATTGTCATTAATAGTTTTTTATTAATAATTGTTTATCGCAGTTTTATTAAAAGTTCTCAATTAAGTGCAAAAATTTATCAAATAACAAATAATAAAAAATCGAGAAAAATATTAAAATCACAAGTAAATAGTGAAGGTGCTAATAATGATTAAAATTTTTGATAGTATGTCAAAAACAAAAAAACAATTAACAACTAATAAGGTTGTTAATTTATATTTATGTGGGCCAACTGTTTATAATTATATTCATATTGGAAATATTAGACCGGTAATAATTATTGACGTTTTGTGTCGATTATTAATTAATGAAAAATATAAGATTAATTATGTTCATAATATTACTGATATTGATGATAAAATTATTGACCAAGCAAAAAAAGAAAAAACAACTGAAGTTAAAATTAGTAATAAATATTTTCAAGCTTATTTAAATGATTTAAAAACTTTAAATATTTTATTACCAACAAAAATGCCAAGAGTTACTAATTATATTTCTGAAAATATTAAGTTTATTGAATCTTTAATTGCTTTAAAAAATGCTTATATTGTTAAGAACGATGTTTATTTTGAGGTTGATAAAGTATCTAGTTATGGTGCTTTAGCTAATAAAAAACTAGATGAATTAATTCCTAACTATCGTACCAATGATAATCGAGAAAAAAAATCACCTTTTGATTTTGCTTTATGAAAAGATACTGAAATTGGAATAAATTGAGAAAGTCCTTGAGGAAAAGGTCGACCAGGTTGACATACTGAATGTGTCACTTTTATTGAAAATTTATTTGATGGCAAAACTATCAATTTTCATGGTGGCGGTGTTGACTTAAAATTCCCTCATCATGAAAATGAACGAGTACAATTTTTAGTTAAACATAATCAGTCATTAGCAAATATTTGATGACATAATGGTCATGTTAATTTAGATAATGAAAAAATGTCAAAATCATTAAATAATGTAATTTTAGTAAAAGATTTTTGTCAAAAATATCAACCAAATGTTTTGCGTTATTTAATTTTAAATCATGATCATCAACAACCAATTAATTTCACTGAACAATTAATTGTTGAAGCAATTAATACAATTAAGAAATATCAAACAATTTTACAATTATGAAGTTATCAAATTTTTATTAAAACAATTAAAATTAAAGAAAAAAATAAATATGACAAAAAATATTATCAATTAGTAATTAATTACTTAAGCGATAATATTAATACAACAAATGTTCTTACAACAATTAGTAATATGATTAAAGAATTGCATGATAAAATCAATAAAAATGATTTTGATGAACAGTCACAAACAGTTTTTCAAACTTTAGTCTTTACTTTTAAAATTTTAGGATTTGATTTTAAATTTGGTAATTATTCAAAATCAATTCAAACAAAAATTAAAACTTGAGAGGAATTAAAAGCAAAAAAAGATTTTAAGAAAGCGGATTTACTTCGTACTGAATTACAGGATTTAGGAATTTTACCAAAAAATTAATCTTTTAATTAATAAAATAAAAAAAGGAAAAGAATTATGTTCTCTTATATTTATGGTTATCATCCAGTTTTAATGGCATTGGAAAAAAGTTCTTTAGTAAAAATTAAGAAAGTTTTTCTTGTTGAAAATAAACATGAAAAATTGTTAGGACAATTGAAGAAAGCAAAAATTGAATATCAATATATTTCTTTAGAAAAAATGAATAATTTATTACAAACATCAAAACATCAAAATATTTGTGCTGAAGTTGTTTCTTATCATTATTTTAGCCTTAATGAAATTTTAAATATCCTTCCTAAAAATAAGTTTTATCGTTTTTTAATTTGTGACAAAATTACTGATCCTCATAATTTTGGTTCAATTTTACGAATTGCTGCTGGTAATGATTTTGATTGTGTTATTATTTTAAGTCGTAATCAAGCCGAAGTTAATGCAATTGTTGCAAAAGCTGCTGCTGGAGCCTTGAGTGTCATTAAAATTTGTCAGGTTAATAATTTAAGTCAAATTATTAATTTTTTACAACAAAAAAAATTCTGAATTTTAGCTGCTGATAAAGCTGATAAAGCAGTTGAATATCAAAATTTGAAATATGATCATCATTTAGGATTAATCATTGGTAATGAAGGTCATGGAATTAGTAATAATATTTTAAAAAAAGCTGATTATCTTGTGACAATTCCAATGTCAAATGAGATAGAGTCATTTAATGCTAGTGTTGCGTGTGGAATTATTGCTAATAATATTTATTTAAAATCAAAAAAATAATACAAAGAAATAATAATTTTTTTCGTTTTTATTAATTCTCTTTCATAATTAAATTAAATAATTATGAAAGGAGAAATTTATGGATGATGAAGAATTAATTTACTTATTTTCAGTAATAAAAAATGATTGAGCATTTAATTATTTATATCAAAAGTATTTAAATTTAATCAAAACTTTTACTAAAAAAATTTTTTATAAATTTTTTAGCATTCCTTTAGAACTAAATGATTTTGAGACAGTTACTTATTTAATTTTTTATCAAAGTGTTGTTGATTTTCAATTAAGAAAAAATAAATCGTTTAAAAATTTTTTCTTAAATAATTTAAATTGAGGGTTACTAAAATATTTTAAAAAATATACAGGCAAAAATCATCAAATTCTTAATTTTGCTTCTAGTTATCAAGATTATTTGCTTGATAATAATTTTGGTTTTTACGATCAATTTAAACAATTTGAATTAAGTGATTTAAATCTAAGTTTTTTTGAAAAAAATGTTTTAAAATTAAAATATCAAGGTTTTTCAAATCAAGAAATAATGGCAAAATTAAATTTAAATTACAAACAAGTTGATAATGCCTTTCAAAGAGTAATTTTAAAAGTGAAAAATATTAATCAATTATAATAATTTAGGAGAAATTATGTTAGAACCATTAGCAACAATTTTGCGGCCAAAAACTTTAAATGATATTATTGGTCAAACTGATTTAGTAAATTCAAAGAATGGTATTATTTTTAAAATTATTGCTAAAAAATTCTTACCTTCAATAATTTTATATGGACCTCCAGGAACAGGGAAAACTTCACTAGCTCAAGTTATTGCTCAAGACTTAAAAATTCCTTTTACAATTTTTAATGCTGCAACTGATAAAAAACAAGAATTAGAAAAAATTTTTACTTTAGCAAAAAAAGAAAAAAAATATTTATTAATTATTGAAGAAATTCATCGTATGAATCGTGATCGTCAAGACTTGCTTTTGCAATATTTAGAACAAGGAACTTTTACTTTGATTGCTTGTACTAGTGAAAATCCTTACTTTGTTGTCAATCCTGCTTTACGAAGTCGTTGTTTAATGATTGAATTAAAACGAATTAATGATCAAGAAATGTTTGATGGTTTAAAAAAAGTAATAATTGAAAATAAAATTTTTAAAATTAAAATTACTGATGAAGCATTAAAAATGATTTGTCAGTTAGCTAGTGGTGATTTGCGCGTTGCGATAAATATTCTTGAATTAACTAATAATTTGTATCCAAAAACTGAAATTACCGTTGAATTAATTAATAAGTTAGTTCCACAAGCTAATTTGTGAAACTTTAAAGAAGGTGATGAACACCATGATTTAAAGTCAGCATTACAAAAATCAATTCGTGGCAGTGATGTTGATGCTGCAATTTATTATTTAGCAAGATTATTAGCAACAGGTGATTATGAAGCACTTTTGCGAAGATTATTAATAATTGCTTATGAAGATGTTGCTTTAGCAAATCCTGCAATTTGTTTACGAGTTCAGGGAGCAATTAATGCTTTTCGTCAAATTGGCATGCCTGAAGGAATAATTCCACTAGGCTTGACGGTAGTTGAAATGGCTTTAAGTGAAAAGTCCAATACTACTAATGAAGCAATTCAAAAAGCTTATCAAGATGTTTTACAAGGTAAGATTTATCCAATTCCTGATTATTTGCGTAGTGGTGTGTCTTTTAATAAGAAAAAAAATTATAAATATCCTCCTAATTTTAAAAATTCTTATGTTAAACAACAATATTTACCAGATGAATTAAAGCAAGTTAGATATTATAACCCTAAATTTGAAAGTGTTTATGAAAGAAAAATTAATCAATTATATAAGCAGTTTACAAATAAAAGTTAATAAATTATATTATAAAGCGACCGAATAAAGTTTTTTACGGATAAGATGATTAATAAATTAACTTATTAATTATCTTTTTTCAATTCTTAATAATTGTAGCATGCTTATTTTAAAAAAGGAACCCAAAATAATAATTTTTTTTAAAATTTTAAATGATGATCATATTTCAAATTTAGTTAATAGTTTTTCAATAAAAATTTTTAATAGATTCTCTTGCTAATTGATTTTGTTGTTTTAAAAAACTAATAAGATTTAACTGATTAACTTCTGCAGTCTTTAAATAAAGCATATTTTTAAAAGTTTGATGGTTAAAAACTTTACAACCATAACCTAATAATCATTTGATAATATGAGAAATATCAGCTTCAGCACTAACACCAATATTGCATTTTAATTTTTGATTAATAATGCCAATAGCATTATTAGTAAAGTAAGTTATTATTTTAGTTAATTTTTCTTGTTTTCCTGGTTTAGGAGTAATTTGTTTTAATTGATTAATTAAATCATTATATGCACCAGCTTCAAATAAATTTTTACTATTTTGATAACTTTGTAAATTTAATTTATTTTTTTTATTTGGAAAAACTTGTTTTAAGTAGCGAGTTGCATGAAATTTATCCAAAATATATTTAGAATTTGGTCAGTAATTGTTTGCTTCTCTAATTCAAGATGCACCATCACCACAAATAATAACATTTATGTCATCAATATTAGAATAATACTGTTTAGCAATTCTTTTTAACGAAGACATAAATTTAACTGTTTTAATTTTTTTTGAAATTGGTATTAATTGAAAGTAAACTCGTTTATTAGCAAGCACTTTTCTTTTCTGAGTTGAATAAAGTGTGTTATAGCCAGTATGAAAAGTTACTAGTCGAATTCTATATTTGTTGATTTTATTATCTTTTCGTAATTTAATATATGTTTCGTCCATATTGAAATAAAGATATTTTGGAATTTTAACTTTATCAATATCTTTAGTAACATCTTTAAATGATGCTTGAAAATTAAATGATTTTATAATATTACTAACGGTTGTTCTTGTAAGATTAGAACAAGTAAACATATCACAAATATCTCTTTGTCTTTTACCAGTGGCAATTTGCTCAAGAATTTTAAATTTCAAATGACTAGTAATTCTACTATATCTTTCAATTTGTAATTTTTTATCAGTTAAAAATACATAGTTATATTTTGTTTTATTTCAATATTTATAGACCCTTCTTTTAAATGTTATTCTCCCATAAATTGTTAAAATTGTTCTGAATTTAAATCCATCAGGAATGTAGCCTCGATTTTTCCTTCATGATGATAAAAAAATTTCTTGATCAATTTTTTCAAAATAAGATTTGAAATCATTTTTAATTTTAATTAAATTATTTTTTTGATATTCATCAAAAAATAAATCTAGATTGTCATTTTTGTTAGTTTGTAACTCAAAAGTCCCCATATAGTATTTCCCCTCCACTTATGGCATATTATAACCTTAATGGATGCAAGAATAAAAGAACTTTTTTAGTAATATTTTTTAATATCGTAATAAAAATCCTTTTCAAAATTAATTAATTTTACTTCCGTATCAATTACTATTGGTTCTGGATTTTTAGAACTTATTTTATGTCATGGAACTAAATTTGCTCTAAAAGGATTTTCTCTAGCATAAAAAATAACTGCTTCTCCAGCTGGTAGTTTCATTAAATCACTCGCTGAAATTAAAACATGTCCTCTTAAGCTTTGAGATTGACTTCTTGAATCATCTTTATCATTAATTCTTGAAGAACTAATAATTTTTCCATTGACTTTATTAACAGCTTTACCACTAGTTGAGACTTCAATTATTGTTTTCTCACCAATCATTTTACTATAGCGCTCAGCAGTTTCTAAGTCCATTGTTTGTAAAAAGATATGTAAACTACAATTAGTATAAATAATATTAGCTTTTTCATGACCATACTTTTCTTTTAATTGTTGTAAATCTTGGATAATTAATTGAAAAAAGATATTTCTACTACGAGAAATAGTTATCATTATTTCAATATTGGGAATTGCTGGCACATTACCAAATTCATCGCATAAAAAGTATACTGGTCTTGGCAATTTACTAGCGCTGGTGTTATTTGCTGCAATAACTAAAAATTTATAAAGTTGGGAAATTAATAAAGTAACAAAAATATAATAATTTTGATTTTCATCAGGCACAACAATAAATAAAGCCGTTGGCTTATTAATAAATTCATTAAAATCTAAATCATTATTACAAGTAAGATTACGAATAAAGTTATTTTTAAAAATTGATAATGTTGTTGACATTGTCATTAAAATACTAGTTAGTGTTTTTGATCCTGATTGTAATATTTGATTTGCTGTTAATTTAGCAATACTTGTTTCAGGTAAAGCATCAAATCAATCGATCATATCATATTCTAAAGAAATTATAACTGCAACTGATGATAGATTAAATCTCGTAGCAGGTAAGTATGTTTCTAATAATTGTTCAATTGTTTGATTATTTTCGTTAATATCATCAGCAATTAAAATTTCAGTTTTTTCTAATATTCCTAAAATAATAGCTTCAGTAATTAACGCACCACTATCATTTCAAAATGGATCAGTTTGATTTTTATTAACAAATAATGTTTTAGTTAAATCTTGAATATCAGATTGAATTAAAACTTTTAAATGTAATTTTTCTTGTTCATCATTAGTTAATAGGAATAATTTAAATTGATTGTAAATCATTTGTAAAGGGTTTCAAGCAATACTTCCTTTAATATTTCGTAAATTAAGAACTTTGACATTATAACCTTGATCTTGCAAAAATTTTCCTTGAATTTGATATAGTTCGCCCTTAACATCGGTCAGAACCATACTAGGTTTAGTTTGACTTTTTCCATTAATATGAATTGTTGGTAAAACTAGTCCTTGAGTTTTACCACTACCTGTACCACCAATGATTAAGCTGTGAGTATTAGTTCTAAGATTATAAAATACTGTATTTCCAGTTTTTTTACTATTAACAACAAAGCCATGATTATTACTTTTATTATCGATACTAGTAACTAAAGGATACAATTTATTTATTTCATTCTTACTTAATCAATTAGCATTACCAAAATTTTTATATTTTGTTGCTTTTAGTTTTGGTTCAAATTTTTGAGCAAAGCAGATATAATAAATAAAATAAAAATATATTACTATACTTAATAAAAGTGCTAATAATCAATAATAGAAAATACCAAAAACATTTTTTCAATATTTTATTAAATCAAAAATAATACCATTTTTACTAAAAGTAATAAACATTCCAATAATTGTTGCTAAGATAAAAAATAAAATTGGAATAATAATTAATCCAAGTAAAACTGGTTTTTTATAATGATTATTTTTCATTGTTATTCTCCTATTTTTAAATCTTGATTTTTTTAATAAAGTAATTGAAATTAAAAAATGAGTTCAATTTTTGATTGAACTCATAGTAATAAGTAAATTTATTTTAAATTTCAAATTCTTTTTTATCAATTGCTGATTTTTCTCGTTGTTTTTTCTCTAAAGGTAATAAGATATCTTTGAATTTTAAAACTTCTTTTTTTAAAGAGTCATTTTCTTTTTTTAGGCGTGATGAATAAAATTTGGAAAATTGTCTTTCATTCGTTAAATGTTTAATATCTTTTTTTAAATTTTCTTTTTCAGATTTTAATTCTGCTTGTTTTTTTAACATTGCTTCGTTTTTATCATCAAAAGATATTTCTTTTCCCATTAAAGTACTAATTTGTCGATTATAGTATTCTTTGATTGGTTTCATTTTTCGATTTGTTTTTGTTAAACTCTTATTTTTTTGCTTTGCAGAATGAAGTTGTTTACTTAAATTTAGTTGTTCTTTATTTAAAGTTTTACATTCTTCTATTAATTCCTGATTTTTTGTTGGTGCTTTTTGATTAGAAGATATTTCTTTTTTCAAATCAATCTTATTATTTTCTTTAATTGAAGCAATTAAAGCACTAATATTTTGATTTTCATATTTTAGTTGTGCTGTTTTTTCATCTAAATCTTTATTTTCCATTTTTAGATTTAAGTTTATTTCTAATAAGTTTAGAAGTTCTTGATCAAAATGTTGATTGATTTTTATTTTATTCGATAAAAATTCAGTTAGTTTTTTCTTAACATCAATTTCTTTTTGTAAATTTTGATTTTCATTTTTTAATTTTTCATTTTCTTTTGTTATTTTTTCTGTTTTAATTGTGATTTTTTTGTTTATTGCTTTTAATTGTTGATTTTCTTCTTTTAACATAAGTGTGTATTCATCTTTTGGCATTTCTTTATTTTCTTCCTTTCTTGTTTATCGTTCTGGACCGTATTCTTCTTCTATTTTTCTTAATTTTTCTTCTCGTTTTTTATTTGCTTCTTCTTTCTCTCGTCTTTGTCTTTCTTCATAGTCTGGTCATCCTTGCTCTGTTAGTTCATCGTATAAGGCTAGCAATCTTCTTTCTTCTATTTCTTCTTGTTCTCTTTGTTCTTCTCTTATTCTTCTTTCTCTTGCTTGTCTTTGTTCTTGTTCTATTCTTTGTAAGTCTAATGAATCTGGCATTAGTTAGCACCTTCTTTCTGTTTTAAATAAACGCTAATAAATTAATTTATTAGTCTTCAAATTCTTGATTAGTTTTATTTATCTTTTTTGTTCTTATCTTTGGTTTTCATATTGTTCTCTTAATTGTCTTAGTTTTTCCTCTTGTTCTCTTTTTGTTCTTCTTTCTTCTTGTTCTTTTCAATCTTTTCTTAAAGATCTTATTCTTACGCTTCTTTTTGCTTCTCTAATCTTATTTTCTCTGTCTTTTCTTTCTTGCTCTTTTTGTTCTCGTATTGCTGTTTCTATTTGATGGTCGTTCATTTCTAATATTTCTTGATCAATTACTTTTGTTATTTTTGCTTTTTTTTCATCATCTTTTTCGCTTGACATTTTTTGACTCCTTTTTAATTATGTTTTTCTTTTTTAAAATAAATGTTAGTAGCTTAATTTATTAGTCTTCAAATTTTGGATTAGTTTTTTGTTTTTATTATTTACCTTTCTTTTTCTTGTTGAGCTACTTTTTCTCTAATTTTTCTTTCTATTTCTAATGATTTTCTTTCTGTTTCAATTCTTTTTTGTCATTCTTCTCTTTCTCGTATCGCTGCTTTTTCCAGAATTTTTCTTTCTTGCTCTTTTTGTTTTGCTTCTGCTATTTTTCTTTCTTTTTCTGTAGGTATTCTTTTTGTTTCTTTTTGACGTTTTTCCCTTTTGTATTTTTCGTATCGTTGTATATACTTTTCTTGTCTTTCTCTTTGTCTTTTTGCTCTTGCTTCTTTTTCTGCTGCTATATCTTGTCTTACTTTTTCTTCTCTTTGCTGTTTTTCAATTTTGTCGTAGTTTATATTGCTTTGATTTGACATTGTTTAACTCTTCTTTTCATTGGTTTTAAAAATTTAATTTTTTTATCATTGTTTTTTATATTCTTTTTGTTAACGTTCTCATCGATTTCGTTCGTCTCTTTGTCTTTTTGCTCTTTTTTCTCTTGCTTCTTTTATTTGTCTATTTGTTTCTTCTATTCGTTTGTTTATCTCTTCTGTTCGTCTTTTTGCTTCTTCTCTTAGTTTGCTTGCTTCTTCTCTTGAAAGTCTTTCTATTTTTTGTTTTGTTTTTTCGTCTGGCATTGCTTAATTCCTCTTTTCATTATTTTTTTTAAAACGCTAATAAATTATTTTATTAGCGTTCAAATTCTTAATTAGTTTTTTGTTATTTATCTTTCTATATTTCTTCTTGCTTCTTTTTCTCGTCTAGCTGCTGCTTCCATAATTTTTCTCTCTTTTTCTCTTTGTTCTCTTTGTTGTTCTCTTTGATATTGTTCGTTTTTTTGCTGTTCTCTTGCTTGTTTTTCTTTTTGAATTCTTTCTTTTTGTTGTCGTACTGCTTCTTCTCTTCGTTGTCTTGCTTCTTCTGTAGTTTTTCTTAATTCTTCTTTTTGACGTCTTTTAATTTCGTCGTAGTTTTTATCTCTTCCATTTGACATTGTTTAATACCTCTTTTCATTCGTTTTAAAAATAAAAACGCTAATAAAGTAATTTATTAGCGTTTAGATTTATGTTAATTTTTCTTTTTTATCGTTGTCCGTGTTGTCTTTGTTCTCGTTCTCGTCTTTGTCGTTGTTGTTCTATTTGTTGTTCTCTTTGACGTCTTTGTCTTTCTTGTTCTCTTTGTTGTTCTCTTTCTCTTTGTTGTCTATTTCATTCTTCGTGTTGATCATTAAGACTTCTATTTCCGTTATTTCACATTGTTTAATACCTCTTTTCTTTTGTGTTAATTTTTATTAATTTAAGTTATCTTTAAATTTGAATTCTTTTCATTCAAATTTGGATTTTTTTGTTGTTTTTTCAATTTTTATAATTTTTTTCATGAATTTAATTATTTGTATTTTTGGCTTCATATAAATTTCAAGTCGAGAACTAGGAAAAATTCATTCTTTTTATTATTTTATTGAAGAATTTTTTTGTTTTTTACGCCTGACATAATTCTCTTTAGCAGTTCTGTTTTGATCTTTTTTTGGTTCTGGCATTAACTGATATCTTCTTTCTATTTTTATGATGAACTTTAATAAATTAATTTATTAAAGCTGAAATGTTATATTAACTTTTTTATCTTTGTCGATCGTCTTTTTCTCTTTTTCTTCTTTCTTGATTTATTTCTCGATTTTGTCTTTGTCTTTCTGCTCTTTCTTGTTCTTGTCGTTGTATTTCTCTGTCGTATTTTTCTGCTTTTTCTCTTTCTTGCTGGATTTTGCTTTCTTTTTGTTTTTCTCTTTCTCATAAATTTGGCATTGCTTAATTCCTCTTTTCATTATTTTTTTTAAAACGCTAATAAATTATTTTATTAGCGTTCAAATTCTGAATTAATTTTTTCTTTTGTTTGTTTTAATTTTTGATTTTCCTGGATTAACTCATATTTTCTTTTTAATTGTGCTATTACTGCTTCTAATTCTTGCTTTTCATTGAGTAAAGTTCGATAGTTTTTAACCACAATTTGATTTTCATTTTTTAATTTTTCATTTTCTTTAATTAAAGAAAGGTTCATTTTATTTCATTCATCACTTTTTTCATTAATTAATTCAGCTTTTTTACGAATGTTTTCCATTTTTTCTTCTAAATTAAATGCTTTTAATGATTTGAAAAATTCTTCTTTTGATTGAATAGAATGTTTTTTGTTATCTTGATTTTGATTTTCTGGTTCAATATTGATAAGTTCTATCTCTTCATCCGATGTTGGATTTTGGATTTCAGATTTATTAGTATTTTTTGGCATATTTTCCTCCTTATTTTTATCTTAATTAAAATTGAGTTTTCATAAATATGAACTTAATTTTTAATATAGTACTTCGTATTCTGATTCAGTTTTTTCTAATTGCTTTTCTTTTTGATTTTCGAATTCAATTTGTTTTTCATAATATTCTTTAATTTTTTTAAGTTCTTCATTTTTATCTTTTGCATTTTCATTTACTTCTTTTCAACTAGGAATTACTGATTTGCTCAAATATTGATTTTCTTTAAGTAAAAATTGATTTATTTCACGATTGAGTTCTTCTCCTTTTTCTAAAAAATCACTTGTTTCAGTAAGAAATTCTTGTTCTTGTTCTAAAAATTTGTTTTTTAAAACATTATAATTTTTAATTTTTTTATCTTGATCAGTTTTTGATTTAAAAATTCTTTTTAAGGACTTGGAAAAATCACCTTCTTTTTTTAAATTAAGATGTTCTTGATATAAGATTCCAGTTGTTTCCTTCAAATATAAATATTTTCGATTTAAAATTTCTTCTTTTCGATCTAATTCGTTAGATTTTTGATATAAATTATCATCATTTATTTTCGGCATATTTGTTTCTCTTTCTATTTTTTAAAAAATTGCTTGTTCTGTTTTATTAGCTTCAATAGTAATACAATGTCGTTCATACCCTGAAACAACAAGTAATGCTTCGCCTTTACCAGCTCGGGCAATGTAATCTCTTTCTGTTGCAGTTAATCCGCCATAACTTTTGTATAAAGTAGCAACATCTTCTAAATCTTGCGGTGCTAGATTTAAAATTAAAGAATATTGCGTATTATTAATCATTGCTGTTGTTTTCTTTTTGATTTCTTCAGTTCCAGTAAAATCATTTAAATTTTGTGTTGTAATAATAATTGCTCCTTGATATTTTCTAATTCTTTTGACCATTTGATACATAAAATTCAAAGCAACTGGATTATCTTTATCAATTGCCAAGTGTGCTTCGTCAACAATAATAACGATTTCATTTTCATTTCTAAATCTATTATGTTTAACTTCAGCCTTTATTGTTGCTAGTACTAAATGTAATTGGGCTGCTGTTACTTTAGCTTCATCTTGTTCAAATAAAGTTAAGACATCATAAACAACTAATTGGTTAGTAAAAACTAAAGTTGTGTGACCATTTCATAAGTTTTCATATTTACCATCATTTAAAAAATCTGTTCCAATAACATCAATAAATTCTTTTAAAAGTAAGTTTGAATTGTCTTTGTCTTCTGCAATTAAAAGATTATAAAAATCAGTCATTGTTGGAAATTGATTATTATTTAATTTGTTAACATTAACTTGATTAGTTATATTTCATTTTTGATACAATTTTTTTAAATATTTAATTAATAAATTAAATTCTCGATCATTAAAATCAGAGTATAAAGTTTTAAATCATTGTGTTAATAAACGTAAATGATTAGAAACAGGAGCAGAATTTTCTTCATCCATTAGTGTTTCAATATTATTGTGATTTTTTTCTTTATTATCTGAAACATCTTTAAAGTTATTATCTAATACTTGTAATGGATTGATTTTACCAACTGAAGCATCACCAGTATCAATTCATTGACCATCATAGTAATTACATAAATTTTTATATTCTCTTTCAGGATCAATTACAATTACATTTCTTCCCATATTCAGATGAAATGCAATCATTTTCTTTGTTGTAAATGATTTACCTGATCCACTTGTACCAATAATAATTTGATTATGATTTTTTCTTTCATGATTTAATTTAAAAGGATCAAATAAGATTGCATTAGAAATATTACTTTGTCCAAGATACATGCCCTTTTCATCATTTAAACCACTAGCCATAAATGGAAAAGAAGCAGCAAGTGTGGCACAAGGCATTTCACGACCAATTTTCAAAATTAGAGGATCATAATTTTTTGGTAGAAAAGCATTAAAAGCATCTAATTGTCGAAAATGCAAAGGATTAACTTTCATGTCTAGTTCTCTTAAAGCTTTTTTTAATCTTATTTGTGATTGTTTTAATACTTTAGCACTAGTGCCATAGTTTAAAAATAAAATGTTAACATTTTTAATAACTTCACTAGAACCGTTAATATCTTCTACTAATTGTTGATAAGCACTAAGTTCATATTCGTTTTCACTACGATTAATATGAGATTTAGTCATAAATTGTTTAGTGAAAGCATTATTAATTGCTTTGTTTAAAGCAATTTTCATTTTTTGATCATCAACTGGATTAATGTTTCAAATTATTGTTTGTTCATTACATGCTAAAACAGCACCTCATAAATCAATAGCTAATAATGGATAATCATAAATTCCATTAATTGAATAATAAAGTTTATCAGCGATGAAATGTGTTTTATGTAAATTGAATTCTTGAAAAGATAATAAATTACTAAGGTTTGCTTTATTTTTTTCAAATTCTTCTTTAGTTATGAGATTAGCATAAGGATTTCAAATTAATTGTAAGGTTTGAACTATTTCAAGATTGCTTAATCATTCACAAATAAAATTTCCATTGACTAATTTATTTTCTAAGAGTGTCATATTTTCTAATAACTCTTCTTCATTGTTACCATAAACAAAAATATAAAAATATTTCTTGGTTTTAATACCTTCATCAGTAATTATTAAATCTTTTTCTAAAGTTGTAATTAAACTTTTAATTTGTTTTTTTCTTGCTAAAAAACCAACTTCTGTTAATTTCTGATTTTCATAATCACTTTTAAGTTTTAGTAATTTATCTTGATAATATTTAATTGTTTTTTTAAATTCTAATGGTTTGTCTAATTTTAAAAAAGTCATCGGAAAGTTAGTAAATTTTAATGCATCTTGTAAATCTTGTAATCGTAATTGTTGTTCACTAGGATTTAATAAAGTAATATCAAAACCTTTAACGTTAATAGCGCCAATTAATTTTTTTTTACCATTAAATTTTTCAGATTGAACAAAATATTCACCTATAGCTTTATCATAAGCTACTAATAAACTAGTATCATTACTATTATTTTTTTTATATATTTTAACCATTGATCAATGAGTAAATAGTAAGATAATTGCATTTCATCCTTTAATTCCAGGCTGTACTTGAATAATTAAAGGAAAAACAAAGATGCTTAATAAAACAATACCTAAAATTTTTTCTCAATTTTTTAATGGTAATCCAAAAATAAACATGCCACTCAAAGAAATTCATCCAAGAATAATTAAAAAATCAATTAAGCTAATGTTTCGCCAAATTGTTAGTTTGCTTTTATTAATTGATTTTGGAATTAGATTTTTCATCAAAATTGTCCTTTCTCTTAATTTTCATCATCTTTTTTGCTTTTTTTATTTTAGTTTGATATTTTTTAATTTTCTTTTGCATTTTAATAATATTTTTTTCTTGTCGTGAAGGTTTTAGTACTGTATTTTCTTCACTTTTTTTGTTTTTATTTTTATTTACCGAATAATAAGAATTTTTACCATTTTTGTTTTTTTTAACTCCAATCCCCTTTTTAAATCGAGATTTCAAAACAATAATGATTAATAAAAAACTAATTGTTAATGTTGATATAGTTGTCATAAGAATTAAGTTTTGGTTTTTCTTTTTTGGTAATGATTTATTTAATTTCAATGTTGATGATTCTAAATTTGTATTACTTATTGTTTTTGTTTTATTTTGTCAAGCAATATTAATTAGTAGATTATAGTTGTAATTTTCATTTGTTATTAAAAAATGGTTTAAAGTAGAATTATTAATTGGTTCATTATTAGTTTTAAAATTATTTTCTTTTATTTCAATTTGTGATTGATTAGCGATTTTAACATTGCTAATGCTACAAACCAAAATTAAAGTACTTGATAGTAATTGTCAAATTTTATTCATGGTTATTTCCTTTGTTTATTTTTAAGAAAATAATGAAAGAAATAATGATGCAACTAAAATGAAAATACTAAGACAAATAAAAATGGCATAAATTAAAATTCGACGCCATTTTTTATTTGCAATTGGTTCTGCTAGATTAGTTTTTTTGATTTTCTTAAGTTTTCTTAATTTTAATAAACAAAATAAAAATCCGGCAAATGAAATCGTAGCCAGAATACTTAACATTGTTACCATTATTTCCTCCTCTATTATATTTAATTAATTTTTATTTCTTTTTGTTTTAGGTTGATATTTTTTAATTTTATTATTCATTTTAATAATGTGTTTTTCTTGTAGCGAAAGTTCTTTTGCTTTATTTTCTTGTTTTATTTTATTAATATTTCTATTTGCTAAAGGATTTGGTTTTATTGATATTTTACGATTTTCAATTGTTTTAATATTTGGTATTTTAGAACTTGTCTTAATTGCTTTTTTATTATTTAACTTTTTAACTGTTCTTGCAGTTACATTACCAAGTGAATTACCAAATTCATTTATTGATTTTCCAGCTAAACCAACAATTCCTGATCTTGAAGCCATTGATTTAGTTGCACTATGAAAGGGATTAAGATTCATTTTTGGTATTTCTCATCTTGATTCACTAGAATTATCACTATTATCAGAAGCATCAGAATTATTATCGGAATTGTTTTTAAAGTTTTTATTAACTTCGTTGATTTGCTTTAACCCTTTTTTAGCAATTTTAAATGGTTTAGCAATTAGTTTACCAACTCCTAGAGCCATGAAACCACCTCTTAAAGTTGATTGAAATGACGCTCTTCCTTCTCTAATTCCAACTCCTTCACCAATAAATCCAGCGACCATATCACTAAATCCTAATGTAGCTAGTCCTCCGGCACATAAAAATAAAACAATAAATAATTGTTTAGCAAAATCACTAGCATCTAAACCTTCTAATCCGGATTTTAATAAAATTTGAATTGCTGACATATAAATGTAATAACTAATTAATGTTGCACTTGATGCTAAAAATTTTGCTATGACCATATCTTTTCAAGTAAATGCTGCTCGACCATTATCAATCACCATCACAATCATAACTAATGGACTAATAATAAAGAGAAAAAATAATTCAATAACTTTTTGAATTAAAGTAATTCCAATAATCGCAATCGCAAATAACATGAATCATGTTCCAAAGATTTGAACTATTAAATTATAGCTTCGAATATTGCCTGGAGGACCATAATCGCTTGGGACACCATTAGCTGTTCCATTTCAATATTTATCACCAATATGTCATAAATAATCAGCAATATTATTATGATTTCCAAAATTATTTATTATTGTATTAGCAAAATTTTGAATAATAAAGTTAGCAATAAAAAAGAAAATTGGAATTAGAAACATAAAAATAAAGGCTTTAACACCATTTTGAATTGCAAGAACAAATTTTGTTTTTGTTTCAGTTGCTTCTTGAAATATTAATATAATCATTTGAATCGTAAAAATTAAAGCAAAAAGACAAATAGCAACGATTACAAATCAGAAAAATTGCGTTGGAATTTTATCTCAACTAAAATCTTTTGCTGAACCAAATAAGAGATCATTAATAATTCCACCAGTTAAATATTCTAAAACTTTAGTAAATGCGGCAATTAAATTTAATGGTCCTTGAATAAAAATAAATCAAAATAAGTTTAAAAGAGCAGTAACAATTGCATCAAGAATTGGTTGAAAAATTCAATCAAAAAGTCCTTGAAAAGTTGAAATATGCATTTTTTTCTAAATTCTTTCAATAAAAAAAGTATTTAAGTTAAGATTAACCGCTAATACTTAATCCTGAATGTTTAACAATTTGAATAATTACATTAGATAAGCCAATAACAACTAAAGTTCCAATAATAGCAATAACTGGTCATTTTAAAGAACTTAGATAAATCGCTCTTGTATCTGGTTCATCGGAATTACGAATAACACTTCATCAAATTCAAATTGCTTTGATAGTAGCAAATATTACTTCTAAAACTACCAAGACACCTAATGATGCATTAACTCATATATTTACTGTACTGATTACACCGTTAAAATCAGGTGTATCTGCTAATATTGATATTTTTGATAAAATAAATTGTAACATTTATTTTTCCCCCTCTGCTTTAAGGTTTTCAAAGAATTCTTTAATTTCTGTTGCCTCTTCAATTTTTGTTTTAATATCTTTTAAAGTTGATTCAGGATAATCATCAGGATATTTTTCTTTAATTTTTAATAGTTCTTGCAAATTTTTAATTTTTTCTTTAAAAATATCAATTCCTTGACAAACCTGTTTAGAAGTGAACTTATCATCTTTTTTATTCAATAATAAAATTTGATATTGATATTCATTAATTTGATCTTGATTAGTGTATAAATCAATTGAAACTAAATCAATCATAATTTGAAATGCTTCATCACTAATATCTTCGTTTTCATTTTTATCTCATTCTTCTTGAATCTCTTTAATTGATTGTTGATAAGTAGCTACAGCTTTTTGTTTTTCATTAATTAATGTTTCATAATATTTAATATCTTTAGTTGGCGATGGCGATGGTGTTATTTCTGGATTATTGTTATCACCATGATTATCAGCTAGGGGATTATAACAAGCAATGACAGAAAGACCAAACCCACTAATTAATATTGTTTGAGCAAATAAACTTAAAATTTTTTTCATTATTTCCTCCTTTTAATTTTTAATTTGACCGGTTAGAATAATATTATTGTTAATTGTCACTCATCGAATTACAAAATGATTATTTGAACAAATAAAATAAAGATGCCAACGAATTTTGTTAATTTGTTTGGCATCTTGGTAGATTAGTTTTTTATTACATTTTACTTGTTTAATTTTTTGATAATTATCAGCGGCACAATAGTTATATATTTTATTAGCATAAGATAATTTTTGATTTTTGATCGGCAAATATTTTTTAATAATTTCGTTAATTGACATATTTTACCTCCCAATTAAGTTTTTAAAATAAATATTTATTATCCTTTTGAGACTATAGCACTTTGATGCTAGTATTGTTTTTGGTTAGGGTTACTAGCCCCTTAAATTCATTAATGTACCAATAATTAATGAATGATTAAAATCAATATTAAGTTAAGTAAATAAGTGAATTGAAAAGGCTAACAGATTTTCTTTTTGATTTTTGAAGTGCTTGGAGTAAGAAAGAGACTTTTATGTTTAAATGAAAGGTAGGTAACATAAAATTTTTTTCAAAAAGGAATTGTTAGGAGCAATCCGGAAATATTTTTATTCAGTCTTTTAAATTTAATAAATTGACAGTGATATCAATTAATACTATAATTATTAAGTATTTTAGGTGAAAAAAATGAGCGAAAGTGAAAAAGTAATTTTAATTTGTACTGTATGTTTAAATCGTAATTATCAAACATACAAAAATAAGTTAAATCATACAAAAAGATTAGAAATCAAAAAGTTTTGTCCTCATTGTAAAAAGCATACCTTGCATAAAGAATCAAGATAGGAGGCTTACAGTGGCAAAAAAAGTAAAACGTTCAACAGAAAAAAAAGCAAAAGTTGAAAAGCAACATATTAATCGTGAAAAAGTTGAATTGTTAAAAAATAAATTTAATATTTTCCGCAAAGTTAAGCCTTTAAAATTTAGAAATTCTAAACCTAGTCAAGATAAATTTGATCCGCGAAATATTGATGACAATAAAATAATTGATATGAATGCAATTTGAGAAAAATCAAAAAAAGAACGAACAGCAGAAGAAAAATATTACTATAGAAGCGAAGTAAGAACTTATCATAAATATTTCTTCTTGTATTTATCAAGAGAAGTAAGAAGAATTAGATGAACACCAAGAAAAGATTTAAATAAGAAATTTTGAATTACAGTTTTATTTATTGCTTTTTTTGCCGGTTTGTTTGAAATTCTAAATTTAATTTTGGCTAATTTATTCCGATTAGCTAGAATTACTTAATTAAAAAATGGAGATGTTTTACAATTATGAATAAAAAAAATGAACACGATATCAAAAATGTAAATGATAATGAGAATCAAACAACAAGTCAAGCAAGTAATGCACAATGATATGTTATTAATTGTAATAAAGGGCATGAAAGACGAGTTTATGAAGATTTAAAACAAAAAATTGAAACTTTAAATTTGAAAGATAAAATTTTTGATATTAAAATTGTTGAAGAAACTATTACTAATAAAGATAAAAAGCCCGAAATAAAAAATGCTTTTCCAGGATATATTTTTATTAATATGATTATGACTGACGAAACTTGATATGATGTTCGTAATACTCCAGGTGTAACTGGATTTATTGGTTCTAGTGGTCGTGGAATTAAACCACTGCCATTATCTGAAAAAGAAGTTAATACAATGTTACATCGTGATAATAAACAACCTAAAAAAGAATCAGTTGTTAAAAAAGATAAAAGTGATGAGCGAGATTTTCAATTGAATGATTATGTTCATATTATTTCAGGTGCTTTAAAAGGACATGAAGGACAAGTTTCACAATTAGATGATGATAAAGGTGTAGCTACTGTTAATATTGATTTCTTTGGTCGTTCTACTCCAGTTAAAGTAGAATATGTTGCTTGTAAAAAAATTGGATCTTAAATTGAATATAATTTATTTATCGACTTTTTAACTTATAGTTAAAAAGTTTTTTATTTTTTAGTTTTTTTATATTATAAAAATAATGATAGACTATTAAATTTGGTAGATAATTTTATAATTTTATAAGTCTTAAATTCTCTTAAATTATAAATCTAATTATTTTTTTGTCATGCAATATGCAAATTAGAGTTTCATTGTTCAACAAAAATTTCTTTAAATAAATCAATAATATTAATTTTATTAACACTAGCAAAATGTAAAGTTAAAATTTTTAGATAAATTTCTTTGCTAAATGCTTTTGAACCATACCCTAATAATCACTTAACATGATGAGAAATTGTACTTTCAATACTACAACCAATATTAAAATCATATTTTTGATTACTAATTCCTTGGTTTCGTTCATTATGTTGTAAATAATATTTTAATTCTTTTAATTTTGTGATTTTATATTGATCATTAAATCAAGGTTTTGATAGAATTTTAATCATTTCCTGATACTTTCCATTAAAAAATGCTACTCGCAAGTTTTCATAAACTGGTTGCATTAATTTATTATTAGGATTGAATAATTGTCTTAGTTTTCGAATCATATGAAAACGATCAAGAAGATAAGTACTATTAGGTCAATATTTTTGACAATTTCTAATTCATGATGCACCGTCACCACTAATAATTATTTTTGCTTTATCAATATTGTTATAAAAAGTTTTGGCAAGATTTTGAATTTTTTCAAACATTAATTGATTGTCATAATATTGATTCTTTTTATTTAAAAACATAAATATTCTTGAATTTTTTAAGATTTTTTTGTTTGGTCTTGATTTTTCTAAATCGTAGCCAGTGTGAAATAAAATTACTCGGATTCGGTATTGTTGTTTTTTATTATTTTCTTTTAAATTTAAAAAAGTATCATCAATGTTAACATATAAATATTGATCTAATTTAATTGGCTTAACTTTTTTCATTGTAATTTCTTCTAATGAATCAAGTTTAATTCGATTAATGATATTAGTAATTGTGTTAGTTGTAATATTTAAGTGTGGAAAACAATCCGAAATATCTTGATAGCGTTTTCCTTTAGCAATTAATGATAGGATTTTAATTTGCAAATGTGTTGTAATTCTTTGATATTTTTTAATCCCCAGTGCAATGTCAGAAAGATAAACAAAACGATAACCAGTTTTATTTCAGATTAAATAACGATGTCTTTTATATGTTAATTTACCAAAAATAGTTATTAATGTTCTTTGTCTTGTTCCATGTGGTATATAGCCATTTTCTTTTCTTCATTTTGAGTTAAAAATTTCTTTATCTTTATTTTCATATTCTTGTTTTAAACTTAGTAATGCATAATTAAAAATATTTTGATTTTTTCTTTCATAAAAATTAAGATGATTTTCAAGTATCGAATGCATTGCGTTCCCCTCTTTTTCTAAATCGATTTAGATACATATAAGTATAATTTAGCAATAATATAAAAGGCACTATTTTTTAATAGTGCCTTTTGTTTAGTTTATTTAGTTTTATTATGATTGCAATTCTTCTAATTTATATATTTTTAGCCGAGATTATTCATTATCCTTACTTCTGAAAGTCGTAAAAACACCGCCACCGCCACCATCATTTTCTTTAAAGTCTTCGTAATCATCAGATAGTACTTGGATAGTTGTTCTTATTTGACTGTCAGCTTCTTAATTTTTATAAATTTCAAGACATTAATTGGTTTTATTAATCATAGTACAAGAAAATATATTTTTTCTTTAATAAATTATTTCCTAAATTTACAAAATTTAATATCTTATTTTTTATGAAGTTATTTTAAATTTAAGATTAATTAGTCTCCTAATTATTAATGTTAGTTAATAGGACATTATTAAAAATAGTGTTTTTAGTTAATTTGTTGATTATATATTGATATTTTTATTTTTGAATTCATTTAATAATAATTTTTCTTCTTCTGCTCTTTCTGCTGAAAACGATCCATCAGGGTCGTACTGTCATAATTGTGATTTTACAAGTGCAAAACCATAACTTGTTGCAGGATCACTTGTATTATCTGTAAAATTAAGGGCTCCAAGAGTACTAGTAGGTATTCAACTTATTTGATAGTCATTATTTGTTCCAATATCAAAAGACGGATTAGAAACTGCTGTAGGAAAATCTGAAAGGAAATGACTTAATAGTATTGGTCTATTTGCTACATGATTATATTTAACTCAACCATCAGGCATTGTTGTTACTGATAAAGGCATGTATTTATATTCTCCTGGAATGTAAGCAGATATTATTAAATCTCCACTTCCTAGTAAACTTTGACTGTTAATTGTTTTGATGTTTTGAGTATCTCCACTATCTACTAGTGTGTCTTGTTTATTTGTTACTAATTCATTGATAGCACCGACAACAGTTTGGTCTGTAGTTGTTAAAGTTGTATCAGTTTGATCTTGTTTAGCATTAATTTTATCTCATGTAAAATGTTGATCATTTGCTAAGCCAGTTTTTCCAATTGCTAAAACTGAAATTTGGTTTCCATTATTTTTATAAAAAGCACTTGGATCTAGTGTTAATGAACCACTAAATGCATTAATTTTCGTATTAGTATTAGTATTTACTTCATTAATTGCACCAACGATTGTTTGACTTGTAGTTGTTAAATTTGTATCAGTTTGATTTTGTTTTAGAGCATCTTGTGTGTCTACATAACTTTTGCTTGTTAGTGTTTCGTCACTGGCAGCAGTTCAGTCTGGGTTTGTTACTTTGTATTGGACGAAGTTGTTGTCTTCATTGTCGTAGATTTCAATATTGTTGTCTAGGTCTGTGCTGCCACTGCCACCTTCAATAGTGATGTCGCCTGTTCCAAGAATTGATTGACTGTTGATGGTTTTGATGTTTTGGTTGTCGCCGCTATCTGTTAGTGTGTCTTGTTTTGTACCAATTGATGTTAAGTTTTCGTTGATAGCACCAACAATAGTTTTAGATGTTGTGTTTAAAGTACTATCATTTTGATTTTGTTTAGTAGATATTTGACTATCAACATAGGTGAAAGAAGTTTTAGTCCCACTTAATTCGTTGATTGCTCCAACTACAGTTTTATCATCAGTGTTTAAAGTGTTGTCTGTGATGTTTTGTTTTAGGGCATCTTGTGAGTCAACGTAAGTTGTGTCAGCTTTTGTGCTGATTGAGTTTGTGATTGTTGTGTCTTGTTGGTCGACATAACTTTTACTTGTTAGTGTTTCGTCACTAGCAGCAGTTCAGTCTAGGTTTGTTGTTTTGTATTGTACGAAGTTGTTGTCTTCATTGTCGTAGATTTCAATGTTATCTTCTAGGGGTGAGCTGCCATCAACACTGATTTCTATGTCTCCAGTACCAAGTAGTGAAGTGCCATTGATAGTTTTGATGTTTTGAGTATCTCCAGTATCTACTAAAATATCTTGTTTATTTGTTACTAATTCATTGATAGCACCGACAACAGTTTGGTCTGTAGTTGTTAAAGTTGTATCAGTTTGATCTTGTTTAGCATTAATTTGATCAAATGTAAGATAAGCACTTGTCCCTCTTTTTGTTAGTGCTTTAACGAAAATTCCCACTGTTGTTGCATCAATAGAACTAGCATCAAAATTGACTTGATTATTTAAAGCATTAACTTTAGTACCAATATTAGTATTTAATTCATTAATTCCGCCAACGATAGTTTTGTTTGTAGTTGTTAAAGTGTTGTCAGTGATGTTTTGTTTTAGGGCATCTTGTGTATCAACGTAAGTTGTGTCAGCTTTTGTGCTGATTGAGTTTGTGATTGTTGTGTCTTGTTGGTCG
>Ga0153928_1000004_pt1 | contig 144001 bp, 127 predicted proteins | sample TSNJ012MetaG_FD_106656 | JGI IMG/M metagenome (GOLD analysis project Ga0153928, IMG submission 106656) | Attine ant fungus gardens microbial communities from New Jersey, USA - TSNJ012 MetaG | ecosystem: Host-associated > Fungi > Mycelium > Unclassified | place: USA: New Jersey, Wharton State...
ATGTGCGCGGGCAGCGCGACCGCCTGGGCGGACGGCAGCACCACGTATTCGGCCGCCGTGCCGAACGGCCGCTTCCATTGCGCGTTCCAGGTCCACACCCGTTCGCCCACGCGCGTCGCCGGCACCCCCTCGCCCGCCATGTCGATTTCGCCGGCACCGTCGCTGTGCGGGATGACGCGCGGAAAGGCGATCTTGCGGGCGGTGCCGGCGCGGCTCTTCACGTCGGAGGGATTGACGCCGGAGGTCGCGAGCTTCACGCGCACTTCGCCCGGTCCCGGCCGCGGCGTCTCCATCTCGCCGACCATGAGCACCTCGGCGGCGGCGCCGTTCTTCTCGTACCAGGCTGCGCGCATGGCGTCCCCTTCGGTCATGATGGGTTTCCACCCGCATGCGCGGGCGTCAACCCATCCTACAACAGTCATCGCCGCAGTTGCGCGCGGCACGCGAACCCGTCAAGCTTGACCCGAGCGCGCCGGGGGGATGAGGCGGGCGACCTCTCCCGTGGCGCAGGACCACGGGAGCACCTCATGGGCAAGCGCTTCACCTACTGGATCATCGGCGGGCTGATCCTCGGCGCCGTCGTCGGCTATATCCTCAACAATGCGATCGCCGACCCGAAGAGCGCGGCGATCGTGGCCGGCTACTTCTCCCTCATCACCGACCTGTTCCTGCGCCTGATCAAGATGATCATCGCGCCGCTGGTGATCTCGATGCTGATCGTCGGCATCGCCCACATGGGCGACCTCGACGCGATCGGGCGCATCGGCCTCAAGGCCATGGCCTGGTTCATCTCCGCCTCGCTGGTGTCGCTCGCGCTCGGCCTCGTCATGGTCAACCTGCTGCGCCCGGGCGACAACCTCAACCTGCCGCTGCCCGACGCCGGCACCGCGACCAACCTCAAGGTTTCCGCGCTCTCGCTCAAAGAGTTCGTCACCCACCTGGTGCCGCGCTCGATCATCGAGGCGATGGCGAACAACGAGATCCTGCAGATCGTGGTGTTCGCGATCTTCGCCGGCATCGCGGTCACGTCCCTGGGCGAGAAGGGCAAGCGGATCGTCGAGATCGCCGACGAACTCGCCCACGTGATGCTCAAGATCACCAACTACGTGATGCTGACCGCGCCGGTCGCCGTGTTCGCCGCGATTACCTCCACCGTGACCACCCAGGGCCTCGGCATCCTCGTCACCTACGGCAAGTTCATGGGCGAGTTCTATATGTGCCTCGCCCTCCTGTGGGTGGTCCTGGTGCTGGCCGGGTCTGTCTTCATCGGCCCGCGCACGATCACCTTGCTGCAGTTCATCCGTGAGCCGTTCCTGCTGGCGTTCTCGACCTCCAGTTCGGAAGCCGCCTACCCGAAGACGGTCGAACAGCTCGAGCGGTTCGGCGTGTCGAATCGCATCGTCAGCTTCGTGCTGCCGCTCGGCTATTCGTTCAACCTCGACGGCACCATGATGTACTGCACCTTCGCGACCATGTTCATCGCGCAGGCCTACGGCATCGACCTTCCGCTCAGCACGCAGATCGCGATGCTGCTGCTCCTGATGCTCACCTCGAAGGGCATGGCGGGCGTACCGCGCGCTTCGCTGGTGGTGATCGCGGCGACGCTCTCGACCTTCAACGTCCCGGAGGCTGGTCTGCTCCTGATCATGGGGATCGATCAGTTCCTCGACATGGGGCGCAGCGCCACCAACGTGGTGGGCAACTCGATCGCCACCGTCGTGGTCGGCAAATGGGAGGGCGAATACGACCCGACCCACGTGCACGAGCCGCTCGAGGAGGAAGCGGTGCCGGCGGTGGCGGCGGAGTGACGGAGCTCGTCATGACCGGCCTACCGAGAATGCATCGAGCCGCGGCGGCGCTCGCCGCGGCAGCGCTGGCCGCGTCCGTGCTTGTCGCGGGTGCGCAGGAGCAGGAGCAGTCGGTCGAGCGGCTCACCGGCACGCTTGCCAAAGTCGACCGCAGCGGGACCATCACGCTCGGCTATCGGGAAGCGTCGTTCCCCTTCTCCTACCTCGGCCCCGCCAGCCAGCCGATGGGATATTCGATCGACTTGTGCCACGCGATCGTCGAGGAGATCGGCCGCGAGATCGACAAGCCGCAGCTCAAGGTCGCTTACATTGCGGTGACCCCGGAGACGCGCATGCAAGCGGTCGTCTCCGGTAAGATCGATCTCGAGTGCGGTTCGACCACCAACAATGCCGAGCGCGCGAAGCAGGTCGCCTTCTCGCCCATCATGTTCGTCACCGGCACCAAGCTGATGGTCAAGCGGCAATCGCCCATCAAGTCCTATCGGGATCTCAAGGGCAAGGTGGTGGTGGTCACCGCCGGCACCACCAACGAGCAGGCGCTCAAACGACTGAACGAGAAGTTCCAGCTCGGCGCCAACATCATCTCGGCGCGCGACCACGACGAATCCTACAGCCTGGTGGCAGACGGCAAGGCCGACGCGTTCGCGACCGACGACATTCTGCTCTACGGCCTGATCGCGCACCACAACGCTCAGCGCGACCTGATCGTGGTCGGCGATTTCCTCTCCTACGACCCTTATGGAATCATGTTCCGCAAGGACGACCCGCAGCTCAACCAGACCGTGGTGCGCACGTTCCAAGGGCTCGCCGAGAGCCGCGACCTGCTCCTGACGTATGACAAATGGTTCGTCCGCAAGACCCCGACCGGGGAGCGGATCAACCTGCCGATGGGCCCGCAGCTCGAGGAAATCTTCCACGTGCTGGGCGTCACGGATTAGACAGACGCGAAGCAAACAAAAAATGCTATCCTGAGGAGGTCGCGCGCCCTTGCGTGCGACCGTCTCGAAGGATGGCGGCAGGCACGTATCGGAGCGAGCTTCTATCCTTCGAGACGCTCGGCGCGTTGCGCCGAGCTCCTCAGGATGACGCTGATATTTGTTGCTCCCTCACGCCCCGTATATCTTCACCAACTCGCCGTGCGCCCATTTCACCGCGTCTTCCGCCGGCATGCCCTGCACCGCCTTCGCGTACATGTCGGTGATGATGTATTTCGACACGACCTCGGCGGCCTTGCGTCCCGACGGTCCGGGCCAGCCGGGCGCGCGCCCGGTGAGGATCACGTCGCGGAACGGCGTCATCACCGGGTCCTCGTTCCACATCGGGTGCTTCGCCCAGTCGCGCCCCGGGGGTGTCGAGAATCCCTTCTGCGAGAGGAACCACCGCTCGTACACCGGACGCGAGCTTGCCCAGCGCAGGAAGTCCTTCGCCGCCTTCTGGTTCTTGGAATAATTCATGACCATGTGCGATTGGAGCAGGTGCAGCGTCGCGTCGCCGCCGCTGCCGCGCGGATAAGGCGCGTGGCGGATGTCGTCCTTGAGCGGCGTTCCCTTCTCGGTGAGATACGCGTCGGGCTTGCGCAACGCCTCGATGTAGATCGAGGCGGCGTTGCTGGTCGCGCAGATCGTGCCGGCGAGGAACGCACGGTTGTTGCTCGAGTCGTCCCAGGCGAGCCCGCCCTCGTCGTGGGCGTCCTTCCAGAAGCCGGTCATGAATTTGACGGACTCGAGCGTCTCCTTGCTGTCGAGCGCCACGGTCTTGCCGTCCGCCTCGACCTCCTTGCCGCCCCACGACCACAGATAGGGATAGGAGAACACCAGCGCGTCGCCGTAAGCGTGACCGAGAGTCTGGCCGATCGGCCGGCCCTTGCCCTTGAGCACCTTGCCGGCCTCGCGGTAGCGCGCCCAGGTGTCGGGGAACGACGTGAAGCCGATCTCGTCGAACCAGGACTTGCGATAGCACAGCAAAATTCCGAGCCCGCACCACGGCACGCCGAGCCAGCCGTTCGGGCCTTTCGCCACCACCCGAAACACATCGTAGAAGCCCCCCTGCTGCGCCGCGATCTCCTCGGCGACGTCGCTCACGTCGGCGACGCTCTCGGCGTAAAGCTGCGGCCAGTTGTGCAGGGCTTCGACGATATCCGCCCCGCTGCCGGATTGAATACCTGAGGTGATGCGCGCCTGCAGGTCGTTGCCGTTGATGGCCTCGAAGGTGATTTTCAGCCCGAGCGCCTTCTCGGCTTCCGGCAACAGCTCGCGGCGGAGCAGCACGTCGGAGGCGGGCACGAAATCGACCAGACGCAGCAAATGCAGGCTCGTGCCCTGCGCGTAGGCCGGCGCGCGGCCCGTGGCCAGGATGGCGGCAAGCCCGCCGGTCTTTTGCAGGAATTTGCGGCGATCGACTTTCATGCGGGTCCTCCCGTTTTGTTTCTTGTAGGGCGCATCAGCGGCCGATGGGCCGCGTGATGCGCCGCCTGACTCGAAGCGGCGCAATACGCGCCTGCGGGCTATTGCGCCCTACATTCTCACAAATCCTGCGTGCGGCGCTTCATCGCCTCGTCCCACACCTTGTCGCGAGCGAGATCGAAAATGAGGCCGACGTCCTCCTCCGCGGTGAACCAGGCGCGCGAGGCAAGTTCGCCCTCGAGCTGGCTCGGGCCCCAGCCGGCGTAGCCGAAGGCGATAAGGCTTTTGTCCGGGCCGTGCTTGTGCGCGATGTCGCGCAGGATGTCGCGGTTCGCCGTCACGGCCACGTGGGAATCGACCACGATGGTGCCGGCGCGGCGGTATTCGGCGCTGTGCACCACGAAGCCGATCTCGGGCTGCACCGGGCCGCCCGCGAAAATAGGCACGTTGCCCTCGGCGCCTTCGTCCTTTTCACCCAGCGCCTCGAGCAGGCTCGCGAGCGGCCGCTCGCCCACCGGCCGGTTGATGACGATGCCGAACGCGCCGTTCTTGTCGTGGCGCGCCATGAAGATGACCGTCTGGGTAAAGCGCGGGTCGCCCATGGCGGGCGTCGCCACCAGGAGCTGGCCGGCCAGCGTGGCGCGCGCGGGCGCGTCCTTCGGCGCCTCCAGCGCCGCTTGCGCGAGCGCGGCGGGCAGCGCGCAGGCCAGGACCCCGCAGACATGCTTGAGCCAAGCCGAGGGCATGGCGCAGCGTAGCACGTAGCTCGGATGAGCGCGTAGCGCGAAATCCGGGACCCCGCATTTCCGTCCGCTTGCGCGGGCGTCATGCGGGCTACGGTCTAATCAGAAAAACGCCAGTGTCCTTATCTCGATGCTCTCGCGCGGGCGCGCGCCGGGCGGCGAGGTCGGATCGGTGAACGCCGTGTGGGCGGTCCAGCGCGCGCGGCCGTCCTTGTCCGAGTCGTAGACCTTGAACACGATCGCCTCGTTGCGCGCCTGGCGCGGGAACCAGAACCACTGGTGCGCCGGATTGTATTTGATCGCGTAGGTCTGGCCGACGCGGTTGGGGTAGCGCCGCTCGGAAATCACGAAATCGGAAGACGCAACGCTGCGCGCGTCGCAGATCGCGAGCGGGAAGGTCTCGATCGGATAGCGGATCGGCCGCCACACCTGCACGATGGCGAAGCGGCGCTTGAGCAGCTCGTCGGCCTCATCGGGCAGGAGGTCGCGCACGCGCTGCGGGCCCGACCACTCGGTATAATCGTTGTGCGCGCGCTGCACCGGCTCGCGGATCTTGCGCGCCTCGCGATCGGCGTCGTCGGCCGTGCGCAGCGTATGGTCGAACACGATGACCCGCTTTGCCCCGCTCTCCTGTTTGATGAGCGCTTCCATTTCCGGGTAGTAGACCCGCTTGACCTCGTCCGGATCGAGGAAGTCTTTCATCGCCGTGTCGTGGCGCACGAAGCGGAAGCCATCGCGGTCGAGGATGAAATCGCCCGCGTGCGGCCGGCCGTTGCGGAGCGTCACGCGATGCGGGTCCGGCGTGCCGCTGCTCTTGACCTCGGTCGAGCCCTCCCCGCCGCTATAGGTCCAGGGCGCCTCGCCGGTGTCCTTGAGATAGTTGACCGTCGCCTCGATGGTGTCGGGGGCGGTGTCGAGTTCGGCAACCTCGGCCATGCGGACCTCCTGTGCGCGGCTTGATACGCGCGATTATGTAGGATCACGCGCGCTGCCGCACAACTGGCCGCGCGGCGCGTCGTCTCGACGTGCCCTCGGATCATTTTTAGGGCTTAATTCGATCGGCTATCGACGAAACTGTTGCTCTATTTGCCCGGATCGCAGGATCACTTTCTTCATTTTGCCGTCTTAGCGAAATGGCAGGCGCGCTCGACGCCGCATCTTCGCGTCCGGCACAGCGGTGCGCGCACAGCGGTGCGCGCTGGCCAGCGAAGGCCGAAGGTGATAGCATATGACGTGATACAATCTTGAATAGACGGCCTTGAGCCGTGCGCGACGGCCGCGCGCCACCGATTTCGACCGCCACTGTGAAGCAGCTCACCGACCGCGGCCGGTTACGACTTTACGATGCGCTATTCGAGACCACGCGGGGTGCTGCGATGTTGCGAGTCCAGCTCTTCGGCAATCTTCGCATCCAGGACGAGCGGCGCCGGCTCGATTCATCTCAATCCAACCGCGCGAAGGAACTGTTCTGTTATCTGCTGCTGCACCGGGATCATTCCCACTCGCGCGAGACCCTGGCCGGCCGCTTTTGGGCGGATTGCGACAAGAACCAGTCGCGCAAATATCTGCGCCAGGCGCTGTGGCAGCTGCACCAGTCGCTGCGCAACGGGCACAATGGCGACGGGCGCTGTCTCAACGTGGAGGGCGACCTCGTCAGCTGGGACGAGCGGGCCGAGATTTGGGTCGACGTCTTCCAGTTCGAGAGCGCGTTCGCCACGGCGGAGCGGACGACCGCGGAAGCGCTCAGCCGCGAGTGCGCCGACGGACTGCGCCACGCCGTCGCTCTCTATCAGGGAGACCTGATGGAAGGGTGGTATCAGGATTGGTGCCTGTTCCACCGCGAGCGCCTGCACAACAATTATCTCGTCCTGCTCGAAAAACTGATGGACTATTCCGAGCTGCATCGCGAGTATGACGCCGGCCTCGCTTACGGCGAACGCCTGCTCAATCGCGACAAGGTGCGCGAACGCAGCCACGTTCGCATGATGCGCCTGCAGTACCTCGCCGGAGACCGCGCCGGCGCCATCCGCCAGTTCCACCGCTGCGCCGCCGCGCTGCAGGAAGAGCTGGGGATCAGGCCCTCGCGCCGCACGGTGGAAGTCTACGAACGCATTTGCGCGGAGCAGTTCGACGCTCCGCCGCGTGCGGCCGCGTCCGGCCCGCGCGAAACGGAAACGCCGGTATCGCCCGCCTTGGTTCCCGGATTGCGCGAGCTCAAATCGCAATTGCTGACGTTGCAGCACCACGTGCAATTCCAGATCCAAACGATCGACAAGGCCCTGGCGTCGAACTCCACGCCTTCTGCCATCGAATAGCCGCGCGCCGCCGCACGACCGGCCGTTTGCGCGCACTCCACCGCTATCCGGCATCCTCTCCGGTGCATCCGGGCGCTCGTCGTGCGCCCGGCCGTCACAAAATTTTCATCGCGGCGAGACGCGCGGACGGACGGACGCGAGACGGCCCGGCAGACGCCGGCCTTGTAACGTGGTGATGGGACCGCGGCGCATGACCGGCCGCCGGCCGACGTCTTGGAAGGCACATCGCTTGCCGGAGCCGGCAACTGAAAACCGCCCCGATCCGCCTCAACCGGATACGCACTCGTTTGTTCTCAGAGTCTGGATTGAAGAGAAGTGCGACACGTCGGGAGAAGTGCGCTGGCGCGGCAGCATCACGCACGTTCCCAGCGGCCGGACGCGGTACTTCGAGGATCTGGCCGACATGTGCGCGTTCGTCGCCGCGCATATGGAAGCGAGTGGAAGCGAGGGCCCGCGATGACGCGGCCGGCCGAGCGCGAAGCGGCGGCGCTCGACGCATGCGAGCGGAGCGGCATCCTCAACGCGGTCGACGATCTTCGATCGACGGGATGGTCCGCACCACCGAGAGCGTCCTAACAGGAGCATAGCGCGATGCCCACCTTCACCTATCCCGGCGTTTACATCGAAGAAATTCCCAGCGGCGTGCACACCATCACCGGGGTCGCGACCTCGATCGCGGCTTTCGTCGGGTGGGCCGCCCAAGGCCCGACCAGCGCGGCGACGCTGGTGCAGAGCTGGCAGGACTACGCGAGCCAGTTCGGCGGCTTGGACTCGCGCAGCTATCTCGGTTACGCGGTCAACCAATTCTTCGCCAACGGCGGCCAGCAGGCGTACATCGTCCGCTTGACCGACGGGACGGACACGCCCGCCAGACTGACGATCGGCGATCTGGTGTTCGATTCGAGCGCCGCGCCGTCGCCGAGCACGGTGACGATCATCCCGACCCAGGCGGGGGCGGTTCCCGACTGGCAGGCCTCGACGGCCTACAGCGTCGGCACCCTCGTCAAGGATTCGAATGGCGGCGTCGAGCGTTGCACGAGCGCCGGTTCTTCGAGCACCACCCAACCGGCCTGGCCGACCACACTCGGCACAACGACCATCGACGATGGCGGAATAAATGCCTGGGTCGCGAACACGCCTTACACGGCCGGCACGCTGGTCACCGACTCGAACGGCAAGGTCCAGAAGTGCACGACGGCGGGAACCTCCGGGGCAGGGCCGACCTGGCAGACGGCAGTAGGCGCGGCCACGGACGACGGCAGCGTTGTCTGGACGCTCATCGTGGTTGCGGTCTGGGAGCTGGTGGCAACCAGCATCCCGACAGACGGCCTTACGTTGAGCGCCACCAACTCCGGCACATGGGGCGACAACTATTCAATCCAGATCCAGCCGCGGCCGGACGACTACACCCGCTTCAGCCTGTCGTTGATCTACACCGACCCGACGACGAAGGCGCAAGGCACCGTCGAGTCGTATGCGAATCTGTCGTTGAGCGCGAGCGATCCGCAATATGTCGTGAACGTCATCAACGAATCCTCGAGCTATCTCTCGGCGTCGATGGGCTCTCCCGCGCTGACGATCACTCAGGTGCCGGCGGCGCCGAGCGCGCCACTGCCGTCGACGCCGACAGTACCGGTTTCCCTCTCGGGGGGCGGCGTCGGCACGGTGCTGCAGCCGACCATGATGGCGGGCTCTCCCGGCGCGTTCGAGACGGCGCTGCTGCCGAACAGCGGAACCGGCGGCGTCAATCTGCTCCGCACCGTTCCGATCTTCAACATCCTGTGCGTGCCGGGCGAGATCGATCCGCAGACCATCCAGGAGCTGCAGGCGTTCTGCGTCGACGAGCGTGCCTTCATGGTGGTCGATTGCGACCAGCACGCGACGTTCACGTCGCTGCAGAACGGGCCGAGCGGCCTGCTCAGCGGGGTCAATGCAATCAACTCGGCTCTGTATTTTCCCTGGGTCAATGCGTTCGACCCCCAAATGAACCTCACCAGGCCCTTCCCGCCGTGCGGATTCGTGGCGGGCGTTTACGCTGCAACCGACGCTTCGCGCAGCGTCTGGAAGGCGCCCGCCGGCATCGACGCAAGCCTCACCGGGGAATCGGGCCTCGCCGTCACGCTCACCGACCTGCAAAACGGCACGCTCAACGTGCAGGGCATCAACTGTCTGAGGAATTTCCGCGTCTACGGCGACGTCGTCTGGGGCGCCCGAACCCTGCGCGGGAACGACCAGATAGGCTCGGAATGGAAATACGTGCCGATCCGCCGCTTTGCGCTGTTCCTCGAATCGAGCCTGTACGACGGAACCCAGTGGGTCGTGTTCGAGCCCAACGACGAAACGCTGTGGGGCCAGATCCGTCTCAACGTCGGCGCCTTCATGCAGGGCCTGTTCCTGCAAGGCGCCTTCGCCGGATCGACGCCGCAACAAGCGTACTTCGTCAAATGCGACGGCGAAAACAATCCGCCTCCCAGCGTTGCCCAGGGAATCGTCAACATCCTGGTGGGATTCGCGCCGCTCTACCCGGCGGAATTCGTCGTGATCCAGATTCAGCAGATCGCGCTGCAAGCTTGAATGAGGAGATGACCCATGGCGATTTTCCCCGCCAACCCCACGCGCCGCGACCCCTACAAGAATTTCAAGTTCCGCCTGAAGTGGGACGGAAAATACGTCGCTGGCATCAGCAAGGTCAGCGGCCTCAAGCGCACCACCGAAGTGGTGGAACACCGCGAAGGGGCCGATCCGTCGACCTCACGCAAATCTCCCGGCCGCTCGAAATACGATGCGATCACGCTCGAGCGCGGCCTGACGCAGGACCTGAATTTCCACGACTGGGCCGGCCTGGTGTGGAACTTCGGCGCCGGCCTGGGCTCGGAGGTGTCGCTCGCGAACTTCCGCAAGGACATCTACCTCGAATTTTTCAACGAGGCCGGCCAGCTGGTCATCGCGTACAAGATCTTCCGCTGCTGGGTGTCCGAATATCAGGCGCTGCCCGATCTCGACGCCAACGCCAACGCCATCGCCATCGAGAACATCAAGCTCGAGAACGAAGGGTGGGAACGCGACACCGGCGTTACCGAACCGAAAGAGCCGACGCTGAGCGTCGTGGCGACGTGAGATGCGCGCGCTCGCCCAGTCCGAGCTCCTTGCACTGTGGGAAACCGGCCGGGCACTTCATCCCCTCGACCGGGGCCTGCTGGCGCTCAACGCCGTCGATCCCTCCCGGCACGGCGATGCGGCGGATTGGCCGGTCGGCCAGCGCAACCGCGCGCTCGCCCAACTGCGCACGGCCTGCTTCGGGCCGGCGTTGCGCGGCTGGACGGAATGCGCGCAGTGCCGGGAACAGCTCGAGTTCGAATGGGACGCGCGCGGGGTCAACGAGAATGCGTCTTGCGAATGTGGCGAGCCGATCCTGCTCAGGGGGCGGGCTTTCCGCCTGCCGACCAGCCGCGATCTTGCGCAGGTCGCGACGGAGCCTGACCCGCGCACGGCCGCGATCCGGCTGATGGAGCAATGCAGCCTCGACCCGAGAACCGGCGCGGAACAGCAAACATCTTCCGAATGGACCGAGGCGGATATCGATGCGCTCGGTGAACAAATGGCGCTGGCGGATCCGCTCGCCGAGGTCGCGCTGCACTTCGATTGCCCGGCGTGCGGCACATCGTTCGACGAACGGCTCGACCTCGCCGCGTTCCTGTGGGCCGAGATCGAGGGACAGGCGAAGCGGCTTCTGCTCGAGGTTCATACGCTCGCCTCGGCCTACGGCTGGAGCGAGGCCGAGATCGTTTCGCTCGCGCCGGCGCGCCGGGGATTTTATCTCGCCATGGTGCATGCATGACCGGCTATCTGCAACGGCTCGCCATGAGCATCCAGGCGCCGGCGCGCCTGCATCCTTTCGTCGGTTCGATGTTTGCAGGACCGCTGCCGGATGAGGCCGCGCCGGTGTTGCCGCACGCCGATCTTTCTGCCGCGCCCGAAGATCGGGTCGCCGCAACTGCCGCGGCCGCGGACCATGCGGTACGCGCATCCGTGCCGGCCGTGTCACCGACGGGCGCTGTGCCCGCGCAAGCAGTCCGTGGTGACGAGCGGCAAGTTGAAGAGCCGCGCAATGGGGCGACGGATTCCGACCCGCCAGATTCACACAACGCTCGGTCCGACGGCGCCGCTGCGGAGCGCGCGGGCTTTCGCCCGCTGCTTGCGCCTGCCGAGCTTGAGGCAGAGTTCCAAGCGACCGTTCCTCACGATGCGGCGGACGCCCGACCGGCACCGTCGCGCTCGCAGCCGTTTGCGCCGAGCGCAACCCGCCGCGATCCCGCGCGCGAGACGCCTGTCATCCCGCCCAGGCCAGCGGCGAGCCTTCGTGACATCGAGCCGCCAGTAGCGTCGTCGCCGGCCACGCTGCGCAGACCGGCGGCCGACGAAAGGCGCACCGCGGCGCGGCCGCGCAGCAGCGATGACATTCATATCCACATCGGTCGCGTCGAAGTGACCGCGGTGCCGCCGCCGGCCCCGCGCCCGCCGGCCGCGCCGGCACGCAAGACCATGACGCTCGACGAATATCTCGGACGACGGAATGGAGCGCCCCGATGAGCACCGGGCTCGCCATCTCCGGAGTGACCGCCGTCCTCCAGTATTATTTCAATCAGCTCTATATGGCGCCCCCGTTCACCGCGGGGAGCGTGCAGGTCTCCTCGCTGGCGCCCGATCTGGTGCAACAGCAACTCGAGAGCAACGCCGGCGAGGCCGAGAACCAGGTCAATCTGTTCCTGCACCAGGTCACGCATAACGCGTCCTGGCGCAACGTCGACCTGCCATCGCTCGCCGCCGACGGCATGACGCGGCTGACCAGCCCGCCGCTCGCCCTCGACCTGCATTATCTGCTGACCGTCTACGCCACCGACCCGTGGCAGGCGGAAGCATTGCTCGGCTACGGGCTGCAGCTGCTGCACGAAAACCCGGTGCTGGTGCGCTCCGACATCACCGCCGCGTTGCAGCACCTCAACACCCTGTATCCCATGAGTGCGTTGTTGACGCCGCTCGCTGGATGCGGGCTCGCCGACCAGATCGAGATGATCAAGATCACGCCCGAGACGCTGGGGCGGGAAGAGTTGGCGTGGCTGTGGACCGCGCTCAAGGCGGACTATCGGCCGACCTTCCCGTTTCAGGTCTCGGTCGTGCTGGTCCAGCCGCAGCAAGCAACCAGCCTTGCCCTGCCGGTGCTGCAGCGCAGGATTACCGTAGAGCCGATCCAACCCGCGCAGATCCTGCAGGTGCTGTCGATCGAGCCCGCGCTGATTATGCAGGCGGTGCCGCCGCCCAGCCAGATCGCCGCGGCGCCGACCGATACGGTGACCGTGACGGGCGAAAACCTGAGCGGCGTGACGCAGGTGTTGCTGACGAATGCGCGCTACGGCGTTCAATACACCGTTCCGGCGGCGAGCGCGACCGCGACGTCGTTTACGTTCGTCCCGAACCACACGCTTGCCGGAGTCTACGACTTCGCGGCGCAGATCACGGACGTCTCGAACGCGATCCTGCAAACAACAAATACGCTGCCGATCGCGCTTGCCCCGGTGCTGCCAAAGCAAAACGCGATGGTCGTTGGCAACCAGGTCACCGTGACGTTCAACCCCAACGCGGCTGAAGGCCAGACCGTACTGCTGGCGCTCGGCAGCAGCACCGCGCCGGCGCTGCCTTTCTCCGGCAATGTCGGGAGCCTCAACTTTGCCTTCCCGACGCTCCCCTCCAGCCCCGCGATCGGACGCCTGCAGGTCGACGGCGTGAGCAGCCAGGTTGAGGTCGATTGGACCGCGCAACCGCCGACCTTCACCGGACCGATGGTGACGTTGTGAGCGCCGCGCCGTCAACCGCCTGGCTGGAGCAGAACCAAGCGTATTTGATCCGCGCGTTTGCCGCGCTGCGGCGGCGCGTCGGCGATGCTGCGGTTTCGACCGTCGACGAAGCTGCGCTCGCGCCGATGACGCCTCCCGCGGCCATCGACACGCTCGCCGACACTTTCGCGTTGAGCACGTTCGAACGTGAGTTGTTGCTGCTGTGCGCCGGCGTCGAGATGGACTCCGCCCTCGCGGCACATTGTACCCAGGCGAGCGGCCGCTCGCGCCCCGGCGAGATTACCTTCGCGCTGGCGCTCGCCAGCCTCGAGAACCCGCACTGGAGCGCGCTTGCGCCTTCCGGCCCGCTGCGCCGTTTCCGCCTGATCGAGATGGAGCAGGGCCACGGCGTCACGGCCGCGCCGCTGCGCATCGACGAGCGCATCCTGCACTACCTCGCCGGTCTCAACCGGATCGACCCGCGGCTCGACGGGCTTCTGTTTGCAAAACCCCAGCCGGCGCGGCTGGCACCGGACCACCGGCGTCTGTTGGAGGAAACGATCGGGCCCGCCGTCGGTCAGATGTCGCCCGACGAGGTGCTGCATCTTTTTGGCGACGACCCCGCCGGCCAGGAAGACATTGCCGCCGCCATCGCCCAGCGGGCTGGCCGCGCGCTGTTCGTGCTGCGCCTTGAAGATACGCCGTCCGCCGCCGCCGAGATCGATCAGTTTGTCCAACTGTGGACGCGCGAGGCGAGACTTCTGCCGGCGTCGCTGCTGCTGCAGTGGGAAAACGAGACCGCGAGCGCGGGCGCGCGGATGCTGGCCGAGCGGCTGCCGGGCATTCTCATGGTCGCGAGCCGCGACCCGCTGCGCCTGCATCGCCGCATCGAACGCTACGAGGTCAACAAGCCCGAGCCCGCCGGCCAGCGGCAACTGTGGAAGGAAGCCCTCGGCCCGGTCGGTGGAAATCTCGACGACGCGCTCGATACGGTCTCGGCCCAGTTCCGATTGAGCGCGGACGCAGTCGCCACGATCGCCGCGTCGCTGCCGGCCGCGGAGGCGGCCGACGGCAAGGCGCTCGGCGCGCGGCTTTGGCACACATGTCGTTCGTTCTCCCGTCCGCGGCTGGAGGCGCTCGCCGAGCGCATCGTGCCGTCGGTGCAGTGGGACGACCTGGTGCTGCCGGAAATGCAGAAGCAGACACTCAGGCGGCTCGCCGCGCAGGCGCGTCATCGGATGACGGTGTACGAGACCTGGGGATTCTCGGCGCGGGGCCGGCGCGGGCTCGGCTTAAGCGCTCTGTTCTCCGGGCCGAGCGGAACGGGAAAGACGCTCGCGGCCGAAGTGATCGCGGGCGACCTCAACCTCGACCTCTACCGCATCGATTTATCGTCGGTGGTGAGCAAATATATCGGCGAGACCGAGAAAAACCTCAAGCAGCTTTTCGATGCCGCGGAAATCGGCGGCGTTCTGCTTCTCTTCGACGAGGCCGACGCGCTGTTCGGCAAGCGCGCCGAGGTGAAGGACAGCCACGACCGCTACGCCAACATCGAGGTGAGTTATCTGCTCCAGCGCATGGAAAGCTTCCAGGGCTTGGCGATCCTCACCACCAATCTCAAATCCTCGCTCGACCGCGCGTTTCAGCGCCGCCTGCGTTTCACCGTGGACTTCCCGTTTCCCGACGAGACCCAACGCGAGGCGATCTGGGCGCGGGTGTTTCCGGCGCAGACCCCGACCGGCAACCTGCAGGCCGACCGTTTGGCCCGGCTCAACATGACCGGCGGCAACATCCGCAACATCGCGCTGAACGCGGCCTTTCTCGCCGCCGAGGCAGGCGCGTCCGTCGACATGTCGCACGTGCTCCAGGCCGCCCGCATGGAAGCGATCAAGATCGAACGCCCGCTCTCCGCCGTCGAGGTCCGGGGGTGGATATGAGCCGCATCGACGTGACCATCGACCGCGTGGTCCTGCGCGGCCTCGAGCCGGCCGACCGGCACGGGTTGGTCGACGGCCTCAAGCGCGAGCTGGCGCGCGCCCTTGCCGAACCCGCGATCGGAGCGGAGCCGCTGGATTCGCGGCGGACGCCGGTGCTGCGCGCGGGAGCGATGCCGATGGAGCCGGGTCGTGCCGGTGCGCGCAAGCTCGGCGGCGGCATCGCCCGCGCGATCGCGAAGGGGGTCACGCGATGACGGGAGCATCGTCATGGTGAGCGGATTTTCCGGTTCACCGCGCCTGGTCAAAGGCGGCATCGTCACGCTCGATCCGGACACGTCCGTGATCAAGAGCGTGATCGCGCTGCAGTATAATCCGGACTCGCTCTCGCGCACGCTGCAGATCCAGGCGACGCCGGGCGGGCAGGACGGCGTGCGCGTCGATGCGTTGCGCCTGCGCGGGCCGGCGGTCGAGACCATCAAGGTCGAAGCCGAGCTCGACGCGACCGATCAGCTCGAATTTCCCAAGCAGTACCCGCTCGCGGTGCAATACGGCCTGCACCCGCAGCTCGCACAACTGGAAATGCTGATCAACCCCACCATCGAGACGCTGGTCGCCGACGATAACCTCGCCAATGCCGGCACGCTCGAGATCATTCCGCTCGAGCAGCCGCTGACATTGTTTGTCTGGAGCAAGAGCCGCGTCGTCCCGGTACGGCTCACCGACTTCTCGGTCACTGAAGAGGCGTTCGACGTTCAGCTCAATCCGATCCGCGCCAAGGTCAGCCTCGGGATGCGCGTGCTCAACGTCGACGACCTCGGCTTCGAAAGCCCCGGCGGCCGGTTCTTCATGGCGTATCTGGCGAACAAGGAATCGCTCGCTGCGCAGGCGCCCTCCGCCGCGCTCACCGTTCTCGGACTGACGGGGTTGCCATGACCTACCCCCTGATGGCGATGGCCCAGCTCGGCGTGCTGCCGCCGGTCACGTTCCCGACCGACAGCCGCTACTACGGCTTCGCCGTGCAGTACTACACCGCCCCGAACGGCCAGACGACGGCCTATCTCATGCGCCGCATCGTGCCGCAACCGAGCGCGCCCAACTTCGCGACCATCGCCACCTATACGGTGCATCAGGGGGATCGGCTCGATCTCATCGCCGCCAAATATCTCGGCGACCCGCTAATGGCGTGGCTCATTTGCGACGCCAACGGGGCCATGCGTCCACATGATCTGGTCGCCGTGCCCGGCCGCGTGCTGGCGATCACGGCGCCCATGGGCGTGCCGGGAGGCACCGGTGCTTAGCAACGTCCAGCTTTCGCTGATGATGGGCCCGTTCATCCCGCTGACGGTGCCGCGGGCCGTGCTCGATTCGCTCGTTTCGGTCCAAGTCGACATCGACGACGTCGAACAGAGCGGCTTCCAGCTCGTCTTCAGCATCGACAAGCAGTCGCCCCTGCAAATCCTGTTTCTGCTCACCGGCGGACTGCCGCTGCTGTTCATGCGCTGCGTGCTGGTGGCTACGGTCAACGGCGTGGCCAACATCCTGATCGACGGCGTCATCACCAACAATCAAATCGCGCCCGGCGACAAGGGGTCCAATTCGACGCTGACGCTGTTCGGGAAAGACCTCACTGCGCTGATGGACAAATCCGACCCCAGCGGCTTTCCCTTCCCCGCCTGCCCGCGCGAGGCGCGCGTCGCACTTCTTCTCCTCAAGTACGCCTTCTACGGCGTGCTGCCGCTGGTCATTCCCAGCGTGCTGATCGACATCTCGCTGCCGATCGAGTCGATCCCGAGCCAGCAAGGCACCGACCTGACCTACATCAAGTCGATGGCGAAGGACGTCGGTTACGTCTTCTACATCGAACCCGGGCCGGCAGTCGGCACCAGCACCGCCTATTGGGGACCGCAGATCAAAGTCGGCCCGGTGCAGCCAGCGCTCAGCGCCGACAGCGACGCCTACACCAACGTCGAGAGCCTGCACTTCAGCTTCGATCAGGAGAAGAACCGCCTCCCGATCGTCTACAGCTACATCGAACAGGCGGGCGTCACCATCCCGATCCCGATCCCGCCGATCACGCCGCTCAATCCTCCGCTCGGCGCGATTCCGCCGCTGCCGGTCAATCTGCTTCCACCCGACCTCAAGCCATTCCGCAACGACCTCGCGAAACTGCCGATTCCGCAGGCGATTATGATCGGCTTGGCCGAGGCGGCAAAGAACGCGGAAGTCGTGACCTGTCAGGGCAGTCTCGACGTCACGCGCTACGGCGGCGTGCTGAGCGCGCGCAAGCTGGTCGGCGTGCGCGGCGCCGGGCCGGCCTTCGACGGGCTCTATTACGTCAAGCGCGTCACTCACAAGATCAAACGCGGTGAATACAAGCAGGACTTCACGCTCACCCGTAACGGCTTGGTGTCCACGGTTCCGACGGTGAACATATGAGCGACGGCCCTTCCGGCTCGACCGCATCGCCACCGCGCTTCTACGGCAAGTATCGCGGCCTGGTGATCGAGAACATCGATCCGCTGCAGACCGGGCGGATCATCGCGCAGGTTCCCGACGTGCTCGGGGAGCTTCCTTCGAGCTGGGCGATGCCGTGCGTTCCCGCCGCGGGGATTCAGGCCGGGTGTTTCATCGTTCCGCCCATCGGCTCCCAGGTGTGGATCGAGTTCGAGCAGGGCGACCCCGATTACCCGATCTGGACCGGCGGTTTCTGGGGCCTGGTCGCCGAGGTTCCTGTCTTGGCGACCGTGCCGCCGGCGATCCCGCCGGGACAGAACATCGTGCTGCAGACCACCGGGCAGAACACGCTGATCCTGAGCGACGGCCCGCCGACGCCGGCGACCGGCGGCATCGTGCTCAAGAGCGCCACCGGCGCGGCGATCGTCGTCAACGAAACAGGCATCTACATCAGCAACGGGCAGGGAGCGATCATCACGATGATCGGGCCGATCATCTCCCTGAACGGTACCGCGCTCACGGTGGTCGGACCGTAGCGTTTGTTTGTCGGACCGCAGAGAGGCCCTCGATGCCAGGACCGATTCTTCATATGGGCGCCGTCGTCACGTGTGCGCACGGCGGCCAGGCCATTCCGACGGTGCCCAGTCCCGTGGTGCTGGTGTCGGGAATGCCGATCACGACCATCGCGGCGCCCTATGCGGTGGCCGGATGCGCCTTTGGTCCTCCCGGCAACGGCCCGTGCGTGGCCGCGCAGTGGCTCGTCGGCGCGACGCAGGTTTTCTCGAACGGACAGCCGGTCGCGATCCTGACCGGCGCGGCCATCTGCACGCCGACCGGAACGCCGCTCGTGCCGGTCTCCGCGCAGACGCTGGTGCTGGCAACGTAACGCAACGGTAGCGGCGATGAACGTCAACTTTGCGTTCCAGTTCGACGGGCGCGGCCGCACCAAGGATCCGCTCGCCGATTACCTGCGCCAGCTGGTCGAGCAGGTGCTGTTCACGTCGCCGGGCGAGCGGGTGAACCTGCCGGACTTCGGCAGCGGACTGCTGCAGCTCCCCTTCGCCCCCAACAGCATGGAGATGGCGGCGGCCACCCAGTTCACGGTGCAGGCCGCGCTGCAGAAGTGGCTGAGCGGGCTAGCCAAGGTGCTCTCCGTCGTCGCCGAGGTTGAGGAGTCGAAACTCACCGTCACCGTCAGCTACCAGCCGATCAATACCGAGGTCACGCAGGTGCAGACCTACGTCTACGGAGGCTCTGCGTGATCTACGCCTGCTGCAGCGAAAATCGCAGGGCGGCCGTCGTCGGCAATCCGACGCTCAACGGCATCGATTATCTCGAAGTGCTCGACAGCGAGGCGCCGCCTTACATTGCGCGCCAGCAGACGCTGCTGGTCCATTGTCTCAAGCCGCCGCCTACCGGACTTCTTCCCGCCAACGTGCTGATCGAGGGCGGCGAGAGCATCACCGGGATCACCGCCTTATGGATCGCCCCGGCCTCACAGCCGCCGCCGCAGGCCACGTCGCAGGAGCAAGACTATTTCGGCAAGCTTGCCAACGCCGCGACGATTCTCGTCGTGCGCACCAGCGTGGTCGGCGATTTCTCCCCCTACACGTTTCGCCTGGTCAACGACGCCACGCAGGCCGCACAGGACGTCTTTGACGTCACCGAGGCGCTCGCCGGGTTCGATCCGCTGCTCGCCGAGGTCGTCTTCTCTTTCAAGGTCGAATGCCCGCCGGAATTCGACTGCAAGCCGGCCGCCCCGGCCTGCCTTCCCGCCGTCCCCACGCCGCCGCCGATCAACTATCTGGCAAAGGACTACAGCTCGTTCCGGACGATCCTGCTCGACCGGCTCAATCAGCTTCTTCCGTCGTGGGGCGCGTCGAGCGAAGCCGATATGGGCATCGTCCTCGCCGAGCTCCTCGCCTATTGTGGCGATCAACTGAGCTACCACCAGGACGCGGTCGCGACCGAGGCCTATCTGCTCACAGCGCGCAGCCGCATCTCGCTGCGCCGCCACGCGCTGCTGGTCGATTATCGCGTGCACGACGGTTGCAACGCGCGCGCCTGGATTGCACTCAGCGTATCGCAGCAGGTCTTCCTCGATCGCACCGCGACGCGCTTCTACACCTACGCCCCCGGCATGCCCGCGGTGCTCAACGGCAACGAGCGGGCCGCGCTCGCCGCCGGCGTGGTCGTGTTCGAGCCGATGGAGGACGCCACCCTCTACCCCGACCATAACGTGATGCAGTTCTACACCTGGGGCGATACGAATTGCTGTCTGCCGCAGGGAGCAACCGAAGCCACCCTGCTCGGCTCGTATCCCAGCCTGCAAATCGGCGACGTTCTGATAGTTCAGGAGGTGCTGGGCCCGCAGACCGGCTTTGCCGCCGACGCCGACGTGCGCCACCGCTGCGCCGTGCGGCTCACTTCGGTCGCCACCCGGGACGGCCGGGGCAATCTGCTGGTCGATCCTCAGTTCGCGCAGAGCGCGGACGGCCCGGTTCCGATCACCTCCGCCGCGCAACAGCCGACCCCGGTGACGGAAATCGCGTGGTCCGCGGACGACGCGCTGCCGTTCCCGGTCTGCCTTTCCTCGACCTTCGTCGATTCAAGCGGCGCGGTGACATCGCTCGCGGCCGTCAGCGTCGCGCTCGGCAACGTGGTCATCGCCGACCAGGGCGTCTCTATTTCCGCCGACCCGCTGCCGACGGTGCCGCAGCCGCGCCTGCGCGTGCCGCCCGACCCCGCCGCGGATCGCTGCAATCCAAGCGCCGGGGCCTGGTTTCCGGTGCGTTACCGGCCGCAGCTCGCCGACAGCCCGGTCAGCCAAGCCGTCCCGCTGCCGCTCGCCGGCAGCCCGGCGACGGCGAATGCCGTTCCCCTCCCCTCCGTCGGCTACGTCAATCTTACCGACGCCAACGGCTTTGTCAGTCTCGCGGTGGCAGCCAACGATCCGTCATCCTGGCCGGCGCACTTCGGCATTCTTGCCAACAAAAACGCCGGCAATTTCGATCTGACCGTCGTGTTTATTCCGCCGGCGAATCCGACGGACCCGACGGCTTGGGTCCATCTCGAACAGTTCACGAATCTGACGCTGACGGCGCCGGGCGCCGCCAACGACGCGGTCAGGCAGCTCAACACGCTGTCACGCTTCGTCAGCGTCCCGGCAAGCTTTGTGCGGCCCAACGCCAACCCTTCCTCTTTTCCCGCGCAGCCGACTCCGCTGGCGAGCAGCGGAACTTTCCAACTGCAGGATGGCAGCCAGAACGCATATCTCACCCTGCAAACGGCAAGCCCGCAAAGCTGGCCGCCGCTCTTCGCCGTGCTGGCGCAGGGCGAGATCTCCGACCCGACCACGTTCAATCTGCTGCTGCTCTATCAGCCGCCGTCCGGCGGCGTCGGCGTACAGATTCCCGTCGTCGTCGAGCAATTCACCGGCGTGACGCTCGCAAACGCGACGACCAAGTTCCCGCCCGGGGATCTGCTCACCGTGCTCAGCTTCGAAGACGAGCCGAACCCGAGCCTCTCGGCCTACGACCTGATGCATTACGACGCCGACCAGGCGGTGCCGGCGATTACGCTCGCCGGTGCGTTCGACGGCGTGACGGCGACCTGGACACCGGCGCCCGACCTTCTCGCCGACGGCGCCACGGACAAGAACTTCGTCGTCGAGGTGGAGTCGGACGGCAGCGCGCACCTGCGCTTCGGCGACGACACCAACGGCATGCGGCCGCCGAGCGGCACGGTGTTCACACCTTCCTACCGCATCGGCAATGGAACCGCCGGCAACGTCGGCGCCGATAGTCTCGTTTTCTTCACGCCGCTGCCGGGCGTTCTCTCCTGCACCAATCCCCTACCCGCCGCCGGCGGAATCGATCCCGAGACCGTCGACCAGATTCGCCGCCGCGCGCCGCAAGCGTTCCTCACGCAGGAGCGCGCGATCACCATGCCGGACTACGCCACCGTCACCGAGGCCAATCCGCAGGTCGAGGACGCCGCGGCCACGCTGCGCTGGACCGGCAGCTGGTACACCGTATTCATCACCGCCGAACCGCGGAGCGGCGGCGATCTCACGAAGTCGCTGCGCCGGAGCCTTACCAAATACGTCAATCGCTATCGGCTGGCGGGACAGGACATCAAACTCGAGGGGCCCGCGTATGTGCCGCTCGAGATCGAACTCACGGTCTGCGTCGATCCCGATTACTTCCAGAGCGACGTCAAAAAATCGCTGATGCAGGTGCTGGGCAACGGCACGCTGCCCGACGGCCGGCCCGCGCTGTTCGCGCCGGGCAACTTCAAGCTCGGAGAGACGGTTTATCTGAGCCCGATCTACGCCGCCGCGCGCACGGTCGCCGGCGTATGCAGCGTAACCGCGACCGTGTTCCAGCCGCAGGGCGCCGTGCCCACCGACACGTATGTGCAAAGCGGAGAAATTCCGCTCGGGCCGTTCCAGGTCGCCCGCATGGACAACGATCCCAGTCTTCCCAACCACGGCCAGCTCACGCTGGACATGCAGGGAGGAAAGTGAGGCGCCATGGGCTGCACCGGATCGCTCGACTGCACGTGCGGCTGCTGCGCCGGCATCGCCGTCGAAACGCCGCAAGGCGAAACCAATCTTCCCGGCCTCTCGTCGGTCGCCTACCGCACCGGCACCTGGGCGAGCTTCAAGGCGTCGATGCTCGCGCGGCTGTCGAGCTCGGATTACCCGGCGCTCGCGGCGCTCAAGACGCGCGACGACGACGACTTCAGCATCGCGCTGCTCGACGCCTCCGCCGTCATGCTCGACATTCTCACGTTCTATCAGGAGCGGCTCGCCAACGAGAGCTACCTGCGCACCGCGACGCAGCTCTATTCGCTCACGCAGCTCGCCCAGCTGATCGGCTATCAGCCCTCGCCCGGCGTGTCCGCCTCGACCTATCTCGCCTTCACGCTCACGTCCGCGCCCGGACTACCCGTGAATCCGTCGACGAGCGCCATCACCATCCCGGCCGGCGCGCAGGCGCAAAGCGTGCCCGCGCAGGGACAGCAGCCGCAGACGTTCCAGACCTCCGCCGACATTCTCGCCAAGCCGGACTGGAACGCGCTGCCGGTGCAGACCGGCGTGCCGTGGCAGCCGCAGACCGGCGATGTAAGCGTCTATTTGGCGGGGACCGCGACGCAGCTGCAGCCCGGCGATGCGATCCTGATCGTCGGCGACGAGCGGCTGACCGATCCGACCAAAGAACAATGGGACGTGCGGCTCGTCACGGCGGTCAAACCCGACACCATCAATCAGCGCACGCTCGTCACTTGGTCGGAGTCGGAACCGCTCGGCAGCGGCTCGAGCGGGCCGGCGAGCAGCAACCCGCGCTTCTACGCCCTGCGCCAGCGCGCCTCGCTGTTCGGCTACAACGCGATCAATCCGCTCATGCTGGCGGCCGACACCGTGACGGCACTTAAGGGTTTGCTGACGAGCGATAATAAGGAATGGATTTTCGGCACCGACAACGCCACCGGCAACAGCCTTGCCACCGAACGGCTGATCGATCTCGACGCGGTGTATTCGAAGCTTGTGGTCGGCGGCTGGCTGGCGCTGATCCATCCCGACGCCGAGACCTCGCGCTCGCCGGCCGGTTTCGTGAGTCTTTATTTGCTCAATTCGGTCACCTCCATTGCGCGATCGGACTACGGCGTCAGCGCGAAGATCACCCGAATCCTGACCGACACGGATGCGTGGTTAAGTGAATATTACGCGCAGACGCGCTCCACCTTGGCGCTCACGCAGAGCGAGCTGCTGCCGGCTGCCGAGCAACCGCTCGATTATCCGCTCTACGGCACCCATCTCGACCTCGAGGTCCTGCGCCCTGATCTCACCGGCATCACCGCCGTGGCGATAACCGGGCGCAGCCAGAAGATCACCGTCAGCCTGCCGGCGACGGGCCCGACCGGACTCATGTTCGTGCCTGACGGCGATCCGAGTTTGTCCGTTACGCTCAAGCAGGGGGACACGCTCACCCTGCTGCAGCCGCCCAATGATCTTCTCAACCCCGACGGGACGCTTCCCGCGTGGAGCCAGTCGAGCGCGCAACTCACGTTCTCCGTCGCCGACGCCAGCGGCCGCAGCGGCACGGTCATGGCGGCACCCAACAACTTCGTTCTCACGCTTGCGACCAGTAACGATCCGGTGGTGCAGGAGCTGGCACTCGTTTCCTCGGTGGCACTGATCGAACACCCCTTCCCGCACACGCGCATTCAGCTCACGAACCCGCTCGCCAATTGTTACGACCGCACGCTCACCGCCGTGAACGCCAACGTTGGCGCCGCGACGGCGGGCGCGCCGGTCGCCGAGCTGCTCGGCAACGGCTCGGCAGCGACGCCCAACCAGCAGTTCACACTCAAGCAGGCGCCGCTCACCTACGTGCAGGCGGTAACGCCCACCGGTGCCGCGAGCAGCTTGCAGGTGACCGTGAACGGCGTGACCTGGAACGCGGCGCCGACCCTCTATCAGCAGCCGCCCACCGCTCAGGTCTACACCACGCTCAACCTTCCCGGCGGCATGACCCGCGTGCAGTTCGGCGACGGCGTCGAAGGCGCGACGCTCCCGACCGGACAAGGCAACATCCGTGCGACCTACCGCATCGGCATTGGATCGGCCGGCAACGTTCCGACCGGAAGCATCACCACCCTGATCGATCGACCGGTCGGCGTGAGCGGCGTCACCAACCCGACCCCCGCCACCGGCGGCCAGGACGCGCAGTCGGTTGACGACATCCGCTCCAACGCGCCGCTCTCGGTGCTCACGCTCGGCCGCGCCGTCTCGATTACGGACTATCAGAACTTCGCGGCGAGCTTCGCCGGCATCGCCAAGGCGTTCGCCATGTGGATCCCCGCCGGCGTCTACCGGGGAGTCTTCCTCACGGTCGCCGCGGCCGGCGGAGCGGCATTGCAGCCCGGCAACCTTACGCTCGCCAATCTCGTCACGGCGTTGCAGAGCTACGACAATCCCAACGTCGTCATCTATGCGCAGAGTTTCCTCGAGACCACCTTCGGCCTTGATGCCGACCTGACCTACGATCCGGCTTACGATTCGAACGCGGTGCAGGCGGCAGTTCTCACCGCCTTGCAGCAGACTTACAGCTTCGCGGCGCGCAGCTTCGGCCAAGGCGTGACGGGCGACGAGGTCGCCGCCCTGATCCAGGGCGTGCCCGGCGTCGTTGCGGTCAATGTCAAAAGCCTCACGCCGATCGCCACCAGCCCGGCCGGAGACATCGGCAGCGGCGGCTACTCGGTCGCCGCCTACAACACGTGGATCGGCAACGCGTTGACCACTCCGTTGCCGCGTCCATCCAACGGCCTGCCCAACTCCATCTGTCCTTACATCCCGAGCGCCGCGCCGGGCACGCAGTTGCCCCTGCCGGCGGAAATCCTGGTGCTCGATCCCGATCCCGCGAACGTCAGCCTGGGGGTGATGACGTGAGCATCGATCTCATCCAGCTCTTGCCCGCCGTCTACCGCCTGCGCGACGCGCAGCTCGCGCAGTCGATGACTTTGCTCACGCCGGCTGAACTTGCCGAGCTCACTGCGTTGCAGACGCAGACGACGCCGCTCTCGCCCGACCAGCAGGCGCAGCTCGCCGAGCTGAGCGCCAAGGCCACGCGCGGGCCGCTGCAGTCGCTGCTGATGCTGATCGGCGAGCAGGTCGCCGCGGTCGCCTACGACCTCGACCAGCTCTACGACGACCAGTTCATCGAGACCTGCGCGTCCTGGGTGATCCCCTACATCGGCGATCTCATCGGCTACCAGTCGGTGAAGGGAATAGCGCCCGCGATCGACAATCCGCGCGCCGAGGTGGCGCAGACCATCTCGCTGCGCCGGCGCAAGGGCACGGTGCTGGTGCTGGAACAGCTCGCGCGCGACGTGACCGGATGGAGCGCGCATGCCGTCGAGTTCTTCCGCGTGCTCGGCGACACGCAGTACATGAACCACGTCCGGGGCGACAATCATTACGCGCCCGACCTGCGCCGCTGGCAGCCCGGCGTCTACATCGACACCGGCTTCGACCGCACCGCCCACAAGGTCGACGTGCGCCGCATCGCTTCGCGCCGCGGCCGCTACAACATCCAGAACATCGGCATCTTTCTCTGGTCGCTCGGCGCCTACAGCATCACCGGCGCCCCCGCCACCGCCGCGGCGACCAACGGCGCGACCGGCCAGCTTTGCTACCGCTTCAGTTCGCTCGGCATGGACCTGCCGCTGTTCCACCGCGCGGTGCCGCAGGGCGAAGACATCACCGCCCCGGCCCAGCCATTCAACGTCGTCGATCGCCTGCGCCGCCGCGTGCTGTGCGACGACATCCAGCGCGGCGTCGGCGCGGCCTACTACGGCCTCAACAACAGCCTGGTGCTCTATCTCGACGGTCAGCCGGTCAACCCTTATCAGATTCAAGTCGCCGACCTCTCCGGCGACGACGGTCACTGGGCGAATCTTCCGTCGAGCGATGTCTATGCCGCCGCGGTCGACCCCGAGCTCGGCCGCATCGCGCTCGCGCCCGCATCCGGGTCGAGCGTGCCCGCGCTCACGTTCTCTTATTATTATGGCTTCAACGCCGACATGGGCGGCGGCGAATACGCGCGCAGCGACGGTTTCGTCGTCACCGACCCCGCGCGGGTGTTCCCGTTCCCGGACACGGCCAGTCCGGCCCGTTACACCACTTTGCAGGATGCGCTGACTTACGCGCAGGGTCAGTTCTCGCTCAGCGGCAAAGTCGCCGTCGAAGTCAGCGGCAGCGGAAGCGTCGAGGCCGCGCTGTCGCCCATCGATCTTCCCGCCGGAAAGACGCTCGAGCTGCGCGCGGCCGATGGCGCACGGCCGACGCTCATCCTCGCCGAGAGCCTGTCGGTCAGCGGCGACGCGAACAGCACCTTCGTCCTCAACGGCCTCATCGTCACCGCGGGCGCCGGCACCAGCTTGCCGGCCCTCGTCGAGATACCCGCTCTACCGACCGGAAAAGCGAGCGGGCTCCAACTCGACCTCACCCACTGCACGCTCGTACCCGGCTTGTCGGTCGGGCCGAATGGCGATCCGCTGCAACCTTCCATCCCCGCGCTCATCGTCGAGCCCTCCGGGGTCGCGGTGGTCGGCCAGCGCGCGATCCTCGGCGGCATCCGCGCGTCCGTCTTCGCCACGGTCAACCTCACCGACTGCATCGTCGACGCTACGGACCCGACCCTCATCGCCTATGCCCCGACCGGCAATGCCGACGACCTGACCGGCGGCGGCGCGCTCACGCTGCAAGGCTGCACCGTCGTCGGCAAGGTGCACGCCGATCTGCTCGCGCTCATCTCCGACAGTATTTTCTGGTCGGCCCTCGCCCCCGGCGACGCGGCGCCGTGGGTCTCAGGTCTCGTTGCCGACCGCAAGCAGGAAGGGTGCGTGCGCTTCAGCTTCCTGCCGTTCGGCGCGGTCACGCCGCGCCGCTTCAAATGCGTCGAACGGGCGCTCGCTTCGCCCATGCCGCTGTTCTTCTCGCTGCGCTACGGCCATCCCGCCTACATGAAGTTGCTCGTTTCCACCGACGACTCGATCCGCCGCGGCGCCGACGACGGCGGCGAGATGGGTTGCTTTCACTTTTTGCTCGCGCCGCAACGGGAAAGCGACCTCAACATCAGGCTCCGCGAGTATTCGCCGGTGGGGCTGGAAATCGGCCTCATCTATCAGAATTGACGGAAGGAGTTAGCCGTGACCTTCGACATCAGCCGGTTCACTTTCGATCCCTGGAAGAATTTCTCCGGCGTGGTCATGGAGCAGGGCCGGGTGCAGCTCGACTCGGACTGGAACGAGTGGCAGTCGGAACTCGCACGCCGCATCCAGGCGGGCACGTTCGATACCGTCGGCCACGCCGTCTATCCGACGACGACGCCCGCGGCCTTTCAGATCACGACCACGACCGGCAGCGGCGGCACCGGCGTCCTGATCGGCTGCGGGCGCATGTATGTCGACGGCCTGCTCGCCGAAAACCACGGCCATCACAAGAACGCGCAGTGGGACCCCGCGCTCGCCGAGCTGTCCGGAGCGCCGTGGCCGCCGACCCAGCCGCCCCCGCCGCCGAGCGCCACGAACACCGTCGATTTTCTCGACCAGCCCTATCTTCCCGGCGCCGCACTGCCGACCGCGGCCGGGTCGTATCTGTTCTATCTCGACGTTTGGACGCGGCCGGTCACTTTTCTCGAAGACAAGGACCTGATCGACGAGGCGGTCGGCGTCGACACCACCGGCCGGCTGCAGACCGCTTGGCAAGTCAAATGGATGGCGTTTCCGTCCGGCACCACGTGGACCTGTGAGACGCCGGATTCAACCATATGGCCGGCTGCAGCGCCCGCCCTGCTCACCACCAACGTCGTGCCCAACCCGACGGCCGGTCCGTGCTGCCTGACCGCCGCCACCGGCTACACCGGCGTGGAAAACCAGTGCTATCGGGTGGAGGTTCATCAGGCGGCGGCGGGCGGCAACCCGGCCTATTTCAAATGGTCGCGCGACAATGGCTCGGTCTCAGCCGGCGTCACGGCGATCGGCAGCGGGACCGATTCGGCCAACAACCCCACCAGCATTCTGACGGTCACGAGCCTGGGCCGCGATCAGGTGCTCGGCTTCTTCCCCGGCGACTGGATCGAGATTCGCGACGACTGGAGCGAGCTGTGGGGCAGCCCCGGGATCATCTGTCAGATCGATACCATCGACGTCTCCAGCAAGACGATCACGCTCGTCTCGCAGCAGGTGCCCACCACCGCGTCGTCGCCCGGGTTTCCGCCGTCGGTGAGCTTTCCGGTGACGAACGGGCTCACCGATCCGCACCGCCACACCCGCATCGTCAAATGGAACCAGTCCGGCACCGTTAATCAGTGGAACGGCACGCAGCTGGTGCCGTACTCCGATGTCAGCCAGACCGGCGGTTTGATTCCCGTTCCCGACCCTGCCTCGGGCACGACGGTGGTGCTCGAGAACGGCGTCACCGTCGTGTTCTCCGGCGGGGCGGTCAATCCCGGCGACTTCTGGATTTTTGACGCGCGTACCGACGGCTCGGTCGAGATGCTGCACGCGAGGCCGCCGGTCGGCGTCCACCATCACTACACCAAGCTCGCGACCGTGACCTTGGGTTCTTCCCCGGGCGCCACCGACTGCCGCACGCCGTGGGGTCCCGGTGGGGCGGGCGCCTGCGGATGCTGCTGTGTCGCCACCGTGGGCATGGGCGGACAGTATTCCACCATCCAGCAGGCGATCGACTCACTGACCGGCGGGGGAGAAGTCTGCATTCTTCCCGGCGAATATACGGAACGCATCACGATCTCAGGCCGCACAGACGTGGTCATTCGCGGCTGCGGCGCCCAGACGCGCGTGGTTTCGCCAACCGCCGCCGGAACCGGAGCGACCGAAAGCGGACTGTCCGCCGTAATAACCATCGCCGGCTCGCAGCACGTGCGGCTGTGCTCGCTGGCCGTCGAAGCCGGCAAAAACGACGTCGGCATCCTGATGGACTCGTTAGAACTGCTCAAATTTAATACAGCACAACCGAGCGCCGACATCACCATCGAAGACGTGGTGGTCGCCGCCTCGAATCGGCCCGCCATCGCGGCGATTGACGTCGATGTGCTGAAAATCGCCGATAGCCGCATCGCAATGCAGGAAATTGAGGGCGGCGGGTGGCCCGCCGTCTACGCGCGCGGAACGCAGATGCGCATCGAGGATAATTGGATCGGCCTGCAGGATGCGCCCGACGTGCTCGACTGGATTCCCGCCACCGTGGCGAGCGACCTGTCCCTCGCCGCGGGCACCGGCGGCAGCCCGACGGCGAACGGCGGCATCCAGATCGCGGGGGGCTCGCAGGATGTCACCATTAGCGAGAACGAGATCGCGGGCGGGAGCCGCAACGGCATCACGCTCGGCAGCTACGTTTTTCTCGACCGCAACGGTAACGACACGGGCGCCGTCGCCGGCCTGACCCCCCACCCGCCTGCGAATGAGAGACTCGCTGCCGGCCCGGGAATGAAAAACATCCAGATCGAGCACAACCGCATTTCCAACATGGGCCTGTGCGGCGTCGGCCCGGTCGCCTTCTTCGATCTCACAACGACCCTTGAGGTGATCAGCATCGAGAACCTTGCCGTTACCGGCAACGTCATCTCGAGCACGTTGCAGGGCACCGATGCCCCGAATTTCGGCCGCGGCGCGGTCGCCATTCCCGACGTGCAGAACCTGATCGTGCGCGACAACGTCATCACCGACTTCGGCAGCGTGCCGGGAGCGCAGGTGTGCGGCATCTACGTGCTGGTGGGCGAACTGGTGGAGATTTCCGGCAATCAGATCCTCGAGACCCGCGACTGGTCGAACATCCCGACGAATGTGACCTATTCGGCCGGGGCGGTGCAGGCCGGCATCGCGGCCGTGGTGACGCCGCCCGCCCTCGACCAGGGGGCGGCCGGGTCCGCCTGGGCATCCGCGCTGGCGGGCTCCGATGGCAAGCTCGCAGGCCCCACCTACCAGCCCGGGGTTCCGGCGCTGCGCGTCGTCAACAACGTGGTGCGCGTTCCGCTCGGGCTCGCCCTCGACGCCGCCGGCTACGGCCCGTTCTCGATTCTGAGCAATCACTTCGCTTCCGGCGGCACGCTCAAGGCCGCAGGCGACCCGACCGAGTCGGTCCTCGGCGCGCTTGCCGTCCTCATCGTGAACTACGGTCTCGCCATCGAGTTCGACGGTGGCGGCACGTTCGGCAGGTTTGTCGGGAACATCCAAAAAAAGCCACCGCTCACGATTGCCGACAACGCCTTGGCCAGATCGTCCAGCGGCGCCGTGCATTTTGCCGACAACGCCTGCCAATTGGAGACGCGCGTGAGCGGAGCGACGGGATTCGCCGCCGTGGAAATCCTGCTTTTCGACCACCTCACCTTCAGCAACAATCATTGCTGGCTCGACGGCGGTCCCACGGCGGCCTTGAACGCGTTCCTTCTGTCCGCGTCGCTGCAGGCCTGCGGCAACCGGTTTCAGGAGTCGCTTACGGCGGTTGCCAATTCCGCATGGACTTTGGCGGTGACGAATATTACGACGCAAAACATTGCGACGCACGCGCTCATCATCGACGGCATCCAGACTGCGAAGACCGATAATCTGGCCCCATGACGCCAAGGCGTTGCAACGAAGGTTCGATGAAAGGATCAGATCATGGCCGCTGCAAACCAATCCGGCGCCGCTGCAACCGACGCAGCCGCGACACAGATAAACAGCCAGCTCAACGCGACGCTTGCCGCAGCCGACGCGACTGCCGCCCAGCAGGTCCAGACCGTCAGCCGCGTGCACCAGGCCCGGCTTGCCCAGCTCACGCGCACCGCCGCTGCCGTTTCCGCGCAGTACGGTGCGACCTCCACTCAGGCCGTCGCCGCCAACGCGGCCGTGACCGTCGCCCAGGGCACGGTGGCGCGAACGGCGATCCTCAGCCGGCAGGTCAGCGCGCCGCAGCCCGACGTGGACGCGACCGGCTGGGCGCTGCACGGCTACGTCTATAACGACCAACTGCAGCCCGTCTCGGCCTACAGCGTGTTCCTGGTCGACGAGCAGAACGCCTATCAGAGCGCTTACGGCTTCGCCTACACCGATGAGACCGGCTACTTCGTGCTCAATGTCCCCGGTGCCACCGGTGGGGCGCAATATCAAGCCGAGGCGGCCCCAGTGCCACCGCCGAAACTCTTCGTCCAGGTCGCCAACGCGAAGGCGCAGCCGGTCTATCTCTCGACCTCGGCCTTTGCGCCGACGACCGGCGCGGCGATCTTTCAGAACATCGCGCTGCCGGCAGGCGAGAAGCCGATCGGCAATCCGCCGCCGGCGATCCGCAAAACCGCGCTTCCGCCCAAGAAGAAGAAGCGTTCGTAAAGCGCGGGGCGGAGATGCTGGCGCACGCAATCGCCCGAAAGCAAACAAAGGCCGCGCCGCAGCGGGCGGATGTTTCCGCGCGCACGTCCGCAACGCCGGCGGCGCAGCGATCGGGCCTCGCCGACGAAACGCGCGCGCGGCCGTCGTGGGATTTCGCCGACCTCCCGCTATTTGCCCCCGAGCGGACGACCGGCGCGCCGGCCACCGCGCTTCCACCCATGCCCCTGCAGGCAAAGCTCGTTGTCGGCCCGGTCGACGATCCGCTCGAACGCGAAGCGGACCGCGCCGCCGACCGGGTGATGCGGATGGCGGCGCCGGCGCCGATAGCGCAGCCCTCGCCGCCGCAGCTCAGCCGCAAATGCGAGGCATGCGAGGAGGAGGACACACAGAAGCTGCAGAAGAAATCGGCCGGCGGCCTGCAGCCGCAAACCGTGCCGCCGATCGTGCACGAGGTGCTTCGCTCGCCCGGCCGGCCGCTCGACGCCCCGACGCGCGCGTTCATGGAGCCGCGGTTTGGCTACGGCTTCGGCTCGGTGCGCGTGCATGCGGACACGCAGGCGGCGCAGTCCGCTCGTGCGGTGAACGCCCTCGCTTATGCCGTAGGACACGACGTGGTGTTTGGTGCAGGGCGTTTCGCGCCCGACACGTCGGTGGGCCTCTCCCTGCTCGCGCATGAGCTCGCCCACACGGTGCAGCAGGGGGCGGTGAAATCGCAACAACCCTCCGCCGCCTTGTCGAGGGCGGACGGACAACGGCTGCAGCGGCAGGAACTCATCCCACTGCCGGAAGGGCCGATCGAGCCGTTTGAGATTCCGCCTGATTTTGATTTTGACCCGGAGATCGAAGCGGAGGGCGAAGGAGAGACGGAACTCGATCCCGAATCCGAACTGGACCCAGACGCCGAGGTGCAACCGGATTCTGACCTGGACCCCGAAACTCAACCGGATCTGGACCCGCAGCCTCAACCCGGCACACAGCCTCAACCGCAGCCTGGACCCGTGCCGGAGCCTTTCGTAGGGCCAGTGCCACAACCCCAGCAGCAGCCCCCTGAGGAGGAGCCGGAGAAAGACCCGAAGTGCGGCAGCGCCACGCTGCCCGCAACCGTCGTCACATTTGCTCCGGGACCGATCGGCCAGGGCGGAACGGTCACCGCGGAGCCGCTCACCAAATGTCCCGGCAACACCGTCGGATCGCTGCCGTCTCCGCAGATATATAAGGACCAGTTCCGCTGCATCGCGATGGCAGGCCAAACCGCCAATTGGCTGCGCGCCCACTTGCTGCACGGACGCACTACTCGGCCCGGCTCTGTTTTCAATCTTCACGGGCCGGGCAACGACATGCGCAACCTGATCATCACCGATAAAAGCCTCAATGGTTCGATGAACCGAGGTGCCGAGATTCCGGCGATCAACCGTGTTTGGGGAAATAATGAAGTGCTGTGGTACGAATCGCGTGTCAATTCCTACGTTCCGGGCCTCGATGCCTTTGCTCAATCGATTACCGTCAACTTCGGCTCTTGGAATCCCGCAACCAAATCGAGAGGCCCGCGTCTGGGCGGCGGCACCTTTCCCATTTCGCGCACTCCCCCGCACTGCCCCACCGTCGCATCCACGCCCGGCATCGTGCCGCCGGTGCCCAATCCGCCGGCCCCGAAGGGAGGGTCGGTGCCGGGATTCCTGTTCCAGAGCACGGTTGATTTCTGTTTCGAGTTCCCCTCTCGTGAAATCGAGGTGACCGACGGAGGACTGGAAGTCAGGATTAGTGTCCACCGCGCCCCAGGTCCGCCCGCGGTGCCGCAAAGCGGGGGGCCGCCCCCGTGTGCCAGCAAGGAGTACTTAGTCGTCCTCGAGGAGTCGGCACTCATCGGTTGGGACGAAAAGCACGTCTCGCCGCTCAAAATTGGCCAGACGTTCAGGCTGCGGTGGAGCCATCTTCCCAAGGACACATATCGCCTGAGATTCGTAAGTCTTGACCGCGATCCAAACTGCTGTCTGAAAGGCGATATCTTTGTGGGTAAATTCTCGGCGCCGAGGCCACCGCGTTCGTTCAGGAAACTTCCGACGGCCTGAAGCTTGGCTCCGCAAGTGCAGCTGTCGCGCACGAGGAATGTCCGCGTGACGTCCGATGTCGTAATCCCTTCGCGCGGTTGTTCGCCCTATCAATTCGGTGCGGCTCTGGCAGCATGGGACCATCAATTGCTGATCGGGGCGCCGTATCGCTACTATGCGGGACGGGCGGGCGAGGGAATACCGCCTCCGACGGTGGCTCTATTCACGAAGACTACACACGGATGGTCGCTGGCCGAACGGCTCACGGCGTCCGATCCGTTCGCCGCCGAGGGCTTCGGGCGAAGCTTGGCGCTCGGAAACGCGTTCGCGGCCGTCGGCGCGCCGGGCTACGAAAACGGGGACGGTCCGGTTCATCAATTCGAGCGGAACGGAGCCTCTCCCTTTCGCTTGCGCGCGACATGCGATCCTCCGGGGGATCCATCGGGCGACCTGATCGAATATGGGGCAGCGCTTGCGTGTGACAGTCGAGCGCTGTTCGTCGGCGCCCCGATCCAGAGCGGCCCCGAGGTCGGCGAAAGCTGCGGGGCTGTCTATATTTTTGATCGAAGCGCAAATCGGTCGCCCGCGGTGCTGGACGGGCGGAAGGCACGGGAAGGCTTCGGTTCCGCCATAGCAATTTCAAACGATCGCATGGTCGTCGGCGCGGCGGGGACCTATTCGAACGAGCAGCTTCCCGGCGCGGCCTATGTTTTTGCTCGCGATGCATCCGGCGAGTGGCGGGATCTATGCCGCATCGATGGGTGCGATCCGGGGGAGGAGTTCGGCGCGGCGGTCGCGATCGATGCGGGCATCGTTGCCGTCGCTGCGCCGGGTCGATCGGACCTCGATCGACCGATCGGCGGTCGCGTCGATTTGTTTCGATTGAGCGAGCACGGCTGTGAACGATTCGCCACGATTCAGGAGCATCCGGGTTTCGGACGCGGGCTCGCGCTGCTCGGGGATCGGTTGGCGATCGGTCACCCGCAACATGATGGTCCACAGAACGTGCCGCAGACCGGCCGGGTCGGATTGTTCCGCGTAGATCGCACCGGCACTGTCACGCGGGAAGGATGGCTCGCCCGAGAAGACGCCGGCGAATTTGCGCGTTTGGGCAGTGCCGTTGCACTCGGACCGGATTATGTCGCAGCCGGCGCTCCCGGATTGGGCGAAGATGATGACGGATCGGGATTCGTCATCGTGCGGAATTTTTGAACAGCGGATGGATGTATAACCATGACGCTTCGCCAAGCCCTTGTCGCCAATAGCAGGGCGGCGGCCAAATCGCCGAAGGCGTTGCCGGTGCGCTCGCCGCAGCAGCGCCACATCCCGGCAACACGCCGGCCCTCGCCCGGCGCGCCGCCGCGCCCTGAAGCACGGCTCGCATCTTGGGATTTCCGTAACGTCTCGGTGTTTGCGCCCGATCGTGCCGCCGCCCCGCTCGGCGGCGCGCCGCAGGCGAAGCTCGCGATCGGATCGAGCAACGATTCGCTCGAGCACGAGGCCGACCGGTTCGCCGACCGGGTGATGCGCACGGCGGAGCCGGCACCCGCGGTCACCGCCACAGCCGAGCAACTCAGCCGCAAATGCGCCGCCTGCGAAGAAGAGGACGCGCAGAAACTGCAGACCAAGCGCAGTGGGGCGCAGGCAGCCGGGGGCGAGGCGCCGGCTGCCGTGCACGACGTGCTGCGCTCGCCCGGTCGGCCGCTCGATGCTGCGACCCGCACGTTCTTCGAGCCGCGCTTCGGCGCCGACTTTTCCAACGTACGCGTCCACGACGACGCTCGCGCCGCGGACTCGGCGAACCAGGTGAATGCTTACGCCTACGCTGTCGGCAATCACATCGTGTTCGCGACCAACAAGTTTGCGCCCGCCGCGCCGGCGGGCCGCCATCTCATCGCCCATGAGCTGACGCATGTCGTGCAGCAAGCCGGCGACGGCGGACGGACGCTTCGGCGAGAGGAGAAAACCGTCGGCGGGCCGCTCGATCTCAAGCCCGATCCGTGCATCACCGCGCCCGGCCTCGGCCAGTTGTGCGGACAGGACGCCGTCAAGGTTTGTGAACAGCATCCGGGCATCCCGGGCTGCAGCGTCGTCTGCAAGGCGCTGGGCTGCAGCAAAAAAAACGAGCCGAAGACACAATGCCCGCCCGGTTCGCGCGCCGCGACTTCGTCCGATTTCGCCGGCCAGTGCTGCATCGGCAACATAGATAACGCGCAGAATTGTTGCCCGCCCGAGCGTGTGGCCCCCAAACCGACAGCGCGATGCTGCAAGGAAGGGGAAACGGTCGATCCGGAGAACGGCACCTGCACCACGACTAAGGCCGGGCTCCCGGATTGCCCGCCGGAGTGGAAAACCACCCTCGGCCTGTGTTGTTTCCCGCCGCAGGTCCCCTCGGGCGCGATCTGCAGCTCCCCCAATCTCCCCGGGCCGCAAACCCCGCAGCCGCCGACGACGCCCGGCCCGCAACTCGGCACGCTATCGACCGACACCATTCACTTCCAGAAGGACCATCCGGCGCCCGGCGAGGCGGCCGACGCCAGCATCCTGACGTCCGCCGGGCAGAACGAGCTTGCCTCCGTGCAACAACGGTTGACGCTGTCGCCCGATTTGCAGGTGCGGCTGATCGGTCGCGCGTCGTCGGAAGGCGACACGGATTATAATCAACGCCTCTCCACGCGGCGGGTGCAATTTATCGGCGGCAAAGTCCCGGGCAAACTGGCCGAGCCGGTGATCCCGGACACGATGGCCGCCGGCTGCGCATCGGTCGGCACCGGACTATGGGCGTGCGGCGAGAGCCAAGCCGACCAGACGTCGGCGAATGCGGAGGATCGCGTGGTGCAGGTGACCTTCCTCCGCAATAAGCTTCCGCCGCTGCAGGTTCCGCCATTTAAAGTGCCGAAGTTGGAACCTGGCCCCTAGGGCGATCCTACCCTGGTGGCTACACGGATTTGTTTGCTTGAGAGGTTGTGGTGCGCACGGCCGCCCCCGTCTCCGCGGGGGCAGACTCTTCGCCTGCGGCTACGGCGGCCTTAGAGCATGATGCCGAAAAGTGGATACCGGTTTTCGGAAAACATCATGCTCCAAGAAGAAGTTAGAGCGTGATGACGATTCGAAGAAAAGTCATCACGCTCTAGCCCACCCTGCGGCTCACTCTGCGGCAACCGCCGGGATTTCGACGAACTGCGCCAGGTATTTGTTGCGCTTCTTGAGGTTGAGCCGATACATCGCCTCGAACTCGCCCTCCGGGAAGGAATGGGTCGAGGGCCGCGCCATCAGCGTCTCGCCCCAGGCCTTGAGGCGCGGGAATCTCTCGATCGTGCCCAGCGGCCTGATGCGGTCGAGGAAGAAATAGCGCTGGAGGAACGGTGCATAGGAGGCGTCGACGAGCGAATATTTGCTGCCGTTGAAGAACGGCCCGCTGCCCCGCTGCTTCTTGAGCGCGGTCTCTAATCGCTCGAACGGCACCGGGATGCGCTCTTTCGCCTTATTATAGTCTGCTTCGGTGTCCGCATAGGCAACCGCGGTCACCTCGGCGGCGAAGGTCGGGACGTAGTCGGTCCAGGCGCGGTTGATCGCGCGCTCGACCGGGTCCTCGGGATGCAGCCGCGGCTGCGTGGTCTCGTCGAGGAACTCCGACATCGCGCTCGACTCGAACAGCGACACCTTGTCGTCGAGGCGCAGCACCGGCACCTTCTTGTGCGGCGAGATGGCGAGGAACCAGTCCGGCCGGTTGTCCGGCTCGATGTGGCGGAACTCGAAATCGATGTTCTTCTCGCGCAGCACGATCGCCGCGCGCTGCACCCACGGGCAGGTCTTGAAGCTGACCAGCAGATATTTCGCCATGACGGCCTCCCACAATGATTTTGCCGTGCCATCTTTGCACGCCTCAGAGGACGATTGAAGGGCCGGGGCCACAGCGCCCCCTCCCCCGGAGGCTTTCCCGTTCGCCATCAGATCACTAGCCTGCGCTGCGCATGGACGCACGCCCAACCACGATGGCGGTGACCGCGACGCTCGCGCTGCATGCCGCGCGCAGGCCGACGCGTGCGGCGCTGATCGTGGGCGAGGACCGCGTGACCTGGCGCGATCTCGCCGCCCACGTGGAGCGCATCGCCGCGCATCTCGCTGCGCGCACGCCGCCCGGCGCCGGCGTGGCGCTGCATCTGCCCAACGGGCCGGCGCTCGCGCTCCTCTTCCTGGCGGTGGCGCGGGCTGGCCGCGAGGCCCAGCTACTCGATCCCGGCTGGCCCGCCGCGCTCGCGCGCAGGATGCTCGCGGCGCTGCGCCCGGCAGTCATCATCACCGCCGATTCACACCTCGCCGCGCGCCGCAACGCCGTCGTGCTCTCCGGCCGGCTGTCGTTCGCGCGCATCGCCGCTGCGCTCGGCGCGCCGGCGTGCTACGAGCCCGCGCCGCAGCCCGCGGGCGATCTGCCGTTTTACGTCGGCTTCACCTCGGGCTCGACCGGCACGCCCAAGGGCTACCGGCGCGACCACCGTTCCTGGGTGGAAAGCTTTCGCGGCGACGCGATCGAGTTCGGCATCGGGCCTTCCAACGTGGTACTGGCGCCCGGTGCGCTCACCCACTCCCTCTTTCTCTACGCCCTGGTGCACGGCCTTTACGCCGGCGCGACCGTGGTGCTCGCGCGCCGCTTCCGTCCCACCGCGATCCCCACGCTCGTGCGCCGCCATCGCGTGAGCGTGCTCTACGGCGTGCCGACCCACCTGCGGCTGATCCTCGACGCCGCCGCGCGCGAGCGTGCACTCACGTCGGTGCGCTGGGTGCTCTCCTCCGGCGCCAAGTGGTTCGCCGACGCGCTCCCCGAGCTGCGCCGGCTGTTTCCCGCCGCGCGCTTCGCCGAGTTCTACGGCGCTTCGGAGCTGAGCTTCGTCACCGTGGCGAAGGACGGCGAGCCGGTGCCGCCGGGCTCCGTCGGCCGTGCCTTTGCCGGCGCGACGGTGAGCATCCGCGACCGCGCCGGCCGGCGCCTGCCGCCCGGCCGCGTCGGCCGCGTGTTCGTCGAGAGCGCACAGGTGTTCATGGGTTACGCGGTCGGCGGCGAGGACGATCTCTACCGTGCCGGCAATGCACTTTCGGTGGGCGACCGCGGCTTCCTCGACGCGCGCGGCTTTCTTTATTTGGTCGGCCGCGAACGGCGCATGATCGTCACCTCGGGCAAGAACGTGTTTCCCGAGGAGATCGAGCGCGCGCTCGAGACCCATCCGGCGATCGCCGCCGCCGCCGTGCTCGGCCTGCCCGACGCGCGGCGCGGCGAGCGGCTCGTCGCGCTCGTGTCGTTTCGGCCGAACGCGCGCGCCGCGCGCACGAAGCTCATCGCCCACCTGCGCCGTAGCCTGCCTTTATATAAAGTGCCGCACGCGTGGGCCGCCGTCGCGCGCTGGCCGCGCACGTCATCGGGCAAGAGCGACTTCGCCGCGCTCGCGCGGCGCTGGCGCGCGGGCAACTGCGAGCCGCTCGCGTGAGCGCCTTCGTGGTCGCCGCGCGTCGCACCGCGGTCGCGCCGCGCGACGGCGCCTTTGCGACGGTCGAGCCGGCGGAGCTTGCCGCGGCGGCGATGCGCGCCGTCATCGCCGACGCCGGCCTCGCGCCCGACGCGATCGACGACGTGATCCTCGGCAACGCGCTTTACGGCGGCGGCAACCCGGCGCGCGTTGCTGCGTTGCTCGCCGGTTTCGCGGAAGACACGCCGGCGCTGACCCTCGACACGCAATGCTGCGGCGGGCTCGACGCCGTGCTGCTGGCGGCGACGCGCGTTGCTGCCGGCGAAGCCACCGCGATCATCGCCGGGGGCGTCGAAAGCTTCAGCCGCGCGCCGATCCGCCTGCGGCGGCCGAAGGATAAAACCGCGGCGCCGCGGGAATACGCGCGCCCGCCGTTCACCCCGTGGCCGGCGCGCGACCCGGACATGATCGAGGCCGCCGCCGCGCTCGCGCGCGCGCGCGGCATCACGCGCTCCGCCCAGGAGTCGTTCGCGGTTGAGAGCCATCGCAAGGCCCGCTGCGCCGCAGCCGATGACCTCGCGCGCGAGATCGTGCCGGTCGCCGGTCTCGCGCACGACGCTTTCACGCGCGCGCTCACACCGGCGTTGTGCGCGCGGCTGCCGGCGCTCGCCGGTGATGAGACCCATTCGGTCACCGCCGCCACGGTCACGGTCGAGGCTGACGCGGCGGCGGCGGTGCTCGTCGTGAGCGAAGACATGGCCGCCCGGCTCAGCGCCGCCGGCCGGCCGGTGCGCGTCCTCGGCGGGGCGCGGCGCGGCGGCGACCCGACCATGCCCGGCCTCGCGCCGATCGCGGCGGCGCACGCCGCGCTGACGCGGCACAGCCTCGCGCCCGCGGCGGTGAACGTTGCGGAAATCATGGAGGCGTTTGCCGCGCAGGCGATCGCCTGCATCGAGGGCCTCGCGCTCGACCCGGCGCGCGTCAACCGCGGCGGCGGCGCACTCGCGCGCGGGCACCCGATCGGCGCGTCGGGCGCGATCCTCGCGGTGCGGCTGTGGCACGAGTTGCAGCGGGAAGAGGCCGGCGCCGTGGGGCTCGCCGCGATCGCCGCCGCCGGCGGCCTCGGCAGCGCGCTTCTGATGCGACGCGACGGCCAATAACGGAACTCGCTTGCCGCGGGGGAGTTGAACCCGCAGCTGCCATGAAGCTTCCAACCCAAATCAAAGTGCGCGCGCCGGGGCGCCGCGCGGCCATCACCAGCGTCAAGGAGGCCCTCGGCTTCATCGATCGCTTGCCGGCCGAATTGGCGCGGCTGCCGCGCTGGACTTTTGCGCGCGCGCTGTTTCTCGAAGTCGAGCGCACCGGCAAATCCCGCGACATGAATGCGGCGGTGCGCCAGTTGCGCCAGGCGCTGAGCAACGAGAAGTGGCTGGAGGAGACGCAGGAGGCGAAGAATCCGTAGGGTGGGCTAAGCGGCGGGAAGCGCCGCGTGCCCACCAAGCCTCGCAATTCTAACAAACATTTGGTGGGCACGGCCGCTGCGCGGCCTTAGTTAGTTAGCCCACCCGACGGCAACGGCATGCGAGCGGCCTGCACTGGACTACGAACTGGACTCGCCGCTCGCGCGGGGCTAACTAATCCGCACATTCGAGAGGTTTCAGAACGTCAGAGCGCTTCAGGGCTGCGGCGGAATGAACGAGACGAAGGTAAGTATCCCCCGGCAGAGCCGGGGGCTTTAGAAGTGAGGCCGCTCAAAGCGGCCACTGCTGTTGTTCGATCTCATTTCCCGTTTTGGATTGGTCGCCTGCTGAGAGACGTCCTTGCAAGGCCACGCGTTCGGATGGCTCGACGATATACCTGTCGACGAGCGGCAAGCCGATCTTTGACGCGAACGGAATTTTCCTGGGCTATCGCGGCGTGGCATGGGACGTCACTGGGGAGGTGCGAGCGGATCAGGCGGAGCAAGCCTTGCGGCAGGCGCAAGCGGACCTCGTGCACATTACACGCGTGACGACTTTGGGCGAGCTTGTCGCTTCTATTGTGCATGAGGTAAACCAACCGCTCACCGCGACTGTCACCAACGCAGAAGCCTCTTTGCACCTGCTGAATAGCGATGTTCCCGACATCCAGGACGGACGGGCGGCCATTGCCGATGTCATCAAGAACGCGCATCGGGCCAGCGAGGTACTCCGCCGCCTTCACGGCTTCCTGAAAAAGGCGGACCCGCAGATGATGCAACTCGACATCAACGACGTCGTCGAGGAGGCGGTCAAGCTGGTTCGGCACGAAGCGCTCGGGCATGGCATTACGATACGGCTCGAGTTCGCGTCGGGCTTGCCTCCGGTGCGAGGGGATCGAATCCAGCTGCAGCAGGTGATCGTGAACCTTGCGGTCAATGGCATGGAAGCCATGACATCGGTCCAGGACCGCGAACGCGTGCTCATCGTCCGCACGCAACGAGATCAATCCGACCGAATATCGGTGGCGGTCGCCGACGCCGGCGTTGGCGTCAGGCCCGAGAATCTCAACCGCGTTTTCGGCGCATTCCACACGACCAAGCCCGGCGGCTTGGGCATGGGCCTCGCGATCTGCCGCTCGATCATCGGGGCTCACGGCGGGCGATTATGGGCCGATCCGAACGTGCCGCACGGCACGACCTTTCGCTTCACGGTGCCCGCAATTGCGGATACTACATCAAAGGTCGCCCAGTAGGCTGCAGCAGCTCGCTGCATTGGATATGTCGATTTGTGGCTCGTTCGAGTTTGCGCTGCAAGGGCAGAAACTGCACGTCGATGCCGCGATCGAACCACGGTGCCAGTATGTTTTCGATGAGCCGTAGGCAGCTCTTCGCTTCAACAGCCTCTGTATTGGCAGGATCGATACTTGATTCGGCCGCTACCGAAGGCCGCGTCATCGAAGGTCATTTGCATCGCCTAACGGAACCGGGAAACGGAGATAACCGGGCGACCTTCATGCCACATGGCGACACTTTGTTGTTTGCGTCCAATCGCTCGGGAAAGTCGCAAATCTGGCAGATCGACCGCGGCGGCGGGAGCGCAAGTCAATTTCACAAGAGTACCGCCAACGATTACGGGCGCATTGCGCCGAATTCAGACGGCAGCCGAATCTCTTTCAGCTCCGATCGCGGCGATCAGAATGCCGTTTATGTGCTCGATGTGGCTAGCGGTGCAGTCGTGCCGGTTTCCGATCCGCATTTCTGGAGTTTTGGCCCGTCATGGTCGGCCCACGATCTCGTCGCCTTCTTCTCAAAAAAGGGCGGGAACTCGCTGAACGTCTGGGTGGCCCGTCCCGATGGATCTCAGGCACGGCAGGTGACCAATCAACCGGGCGAAAGCCGGCAACCGTGGTGGTCGCCGGATGGGGATACACTTGCAATCTCATGTGATCGCGGGACGGAAAAATTTGCGATTTGGCTCTCGCAGTCAGACGGATCAAATGCCCGACCGATCACGACAGGCGGAAACTGCGCACAGCCCTTTTGGAGTCCCGACGGCAAGAGGATCGCTATCTCGGCCAAATTCCGCGAACGCCGATCCAGGATCTATATTATGAATTCCGACGGTTCGGGCCGGCAACCTATCCATCAACCGAGTGGCCGCGACAACGTCCACCCGGCATGGGCGCCCGATGGGCGCACTATCGTATTCACGTCCGGTAAGGGCGTAGGAAGTTCACTCTATGTATTTGATGAGGTTTTATGAGACTCCGCATTTTGCACCCGCATCAACGAACCGCGGGAAGTCGGCGCGTGACGCGGAAGGGATCATGTCGATCCGACCTTGACGCCAACCCAAGCCAGTGCCGGACAACATGGATCACGAGACGCGCCGATCGCGGGCACCGATAGGCCCTACGACAACAGGTTTGTTTCGATCGCCGCGGCGTTTGCGAAATCGCGAGATCCGGCGTCGCGGGGCCACCAATATTGACTCAGCGGATTCCCAACGGGCCCGAGGGCGGATCCGTAGGGAGCGTCGTTATCGGTGGCTGCGTGGGGACGATCTGCGGCCCAGGATCGTTGAAGTGCGGGACCAGCGGCGGAATGGACGGCATGGCTCCGGGCGGGATGCGCGATTGTGCGTCCGCCGGCATTGATTGAGCGAGCGCCATCGCAAGGGTGAGACACGCGACCACAGGGTAGATCTTCTTCATGTCTAGCTCCATTTGCTCGATTCTTCTAACCAGCGTCTCCTTAGAACCCGTTCGTGTTCGTCGGGTTGGATCGGGCTGTCGACGAGTAGCGAAGTCCAAAGTTGCCTGCATACCCGCTGCGATGATGGTGGCTCCGCGCGGTCGCCGCCCAGCGGTGCCGGGGGATGGTCGCGACGATCGCCACGAGCACGATCTTGTTGCGGTCTCTGTCGTTGCAAGCTCGCACCATCACGGCCCCGGCTTGAACATAATTATGCGACGCCGGGAACGCCTGAGCGCGCTTGCGCCGATTATTCCGATCTTGCGCCAATGGGAGGCGGCACAAGACGCCACTCCATGAGAATGGCTCGCGTCGTTCATTCAGCCGGCAGCGCCTCCGCTTCAATGCGACCTTGCCGCTTCCGCCATTTCCGTATCCAGCCCTGCACGCGGTCGAGGTAGAGATACACGACCGGCGTCGTGAACAGGGTGAGCAGTTGCGAGAGCATCAGTCCGCCCACGATGGTATAGCCGAGCGGTTGGCGGATTTCCGAGCCGGTGCCGGTGCCGAGCATCAACGGCACGCCGCCGAGCAGCGCCGCCATCGTGGTCATCAGGATCGGCCGGAACCGCAGCACGCACGCCTGGTAGATCGACTGCTCGGGCGCGAGCCCCTCGTTGCGTTCGACCTCGAGCGCGAAGTCCACCAGCATGATGCCGTTTTTCTTCACGATGCCGATGAGCAGGATGATGCCGATCATGGCGATCACGCTGAGATCGACGTGCACCGCCATAAGCAGAAGCAGCGCACCGATCCCGGCCGACGGCAAGGTGGAGAGAATCGTGATCGGGTGGACGACGCTCTCGTAAAGCACGCCAAGGATGATGTAGATGACCACCAGCGCCGCCGCGATCAGGATCACTTCGCCCGCGAGCGCCGACTGAAACGCGTTCGCGTTCCCCTGGAACGTGGTCACGAGGGAGAGCGGTTTGCCGCTCTGCCGCTCGAACTGGCGGATGGCGTCGACCGCGGTGCCGAGCGCCACGCCGGGCTTGAGATTGAAGGAGATGGTCGTCGACGGAAACATGCCCTGATGATTGATGACGATCGGCGCCGCGGTAACGGTGCTGTTCGTCAGCGTACTCAGCGGCACTTCCTGTCCGGAAGACGAGGGGACGTAAATGTTGCGCAGCGCATCGGGCCCGGACTGGAAGCGCGGATCGACCTCGAGCACCACGTGGTATTGATTGAGCGCCGTATATATCTTCGACACGATACGTTGGCCGAAGGCATCGTAGAGGGTGTCGTCGACCGTCGCCGGCAGGATGCCGAAGCTCGAGGCAGTATCGCGGTTGACCGTCACGTTGAGGCGCGGCCCGCCGTTCTGCTGATCGGAGGTGACGTCGGTGATGCCGGGAATCTTCTGCAGCTTGTCGAGAAAAATGGCGGACCAGTAATTAAGCTCGTTCGAGTCCGCGTCGGTCAGAGTATACTGGTACTGGGTCTTCGACAGGCGCGCGCCGACGGTGATGTCCTGGGCGGCCTGCATATAAAGCGTGATGCCTTCGATGTGCGCCAGGCTCTTTTGCAGGCGCAGGATCACCTGATCGGCGCTGACGCGCTGATCATGCGGCTTCAAGGCAATGAACATGCGGCCGTCGTTGAGCGTGGCAGTCGCGCCGCCGGCGCCGATCTGGGCGCCGATCGAGGCGACCGCCGGGTCCTTGAGGACGACACCCATCAGGGCCTGCATGCGCTGCGACATCTGGTTGAAGGAGACATCCTGTGAGGCCTCGGCAATGGCGACGATCATCCCGGTGTCTTGCTGGGGAAAGAAGCCCTTCGGAATGACGTAGTAGAGGTAGCCCGTGACCGCGATCGTGCCGAACATCACCAGCAGAGTGACGAAGCGGTGCCGCAATGCGACCTTGAGGCCGCGCTCGTAAACGCCAAGCAGCGCATCGAAGCCGCGCTCCGAGAGCTGGTAAAGCCACCCGTGCCGCCCGGTTTCGTGCTTGAGCAGGCGCGCGCACATCATCGGGGTGAGCGTGAGCGAGATCAGCAGCGAGAGAACCAGCGAGACGCTCACCGTGACGGCGAATTCCTGGAACAGCTTGCCGACGTAGCCGCCCATCAGGAACAGCGGGATGAAAACGGCAATCAGCGAGAGCGTGATCGAAACGATGGTGAAGCCGATTTCGCTCGACCCCTTGAGCGCGGCTTCCATCGGCCTCAGGCCCGCCTCCATGTGGCGGACGATATTCTCGATCACGACCACGGCGTCGTCGACCACGAAGCCAATGGCGATCGAAAGCGCCATGAGCGACAGGTTGTCGAGGCTGTAGTTCATCTCATAGAGCACGGCGAAGGTACCGATGAGCGAAAGCGGCACCGTCACGGCCGGGATCACGGTCGCCCAGAAATTGCGCAGGAAAATGAAGATCACCATCACCACCAGGGCAACTGTCAGCATCAGCGTGAACTGAACGTCACTGACCGAGGCGCGGATCGTCTGGGTGCGATCGGAGACGGTGCTGATCTTGATCGCCGGCGGGAGCGACGCCTGCAGCTGGGGCAGCAGCGCCTGGATGCGGTCGACCGTGTCGATCACGTTGGCGCCGGAAATGCGCTGGATCCCCAATATGATGGCGCGCTGATTGTTGTACCAGCCGGCGAGCAGATTGTTCTCCGGCCCTTCGATCACCTTGCCGATGTCGCGGATGCGCACCGGCGAGCCGCTGCGATAGGCGACGATCAGGTTCGCATAGGCGTCGGGCTTGAGCAGCTGATCGTTGGTGTTGAGCGTGAAGGTCTGCTGCGGGCTGTTCAGCGTTCCCTTGGGCTGATCGACGTTGGCCTGGCCGAGCACGTTGCGCACATCCTCGAGCCCGATGCCGCGGTTGGCAAGCGCCTGCGGATCGACCTGCACGCGGATCGCGGGCTTCTGCTGCCCGCCGATGCCCACTTCGCCGACACCGGGTATCGTCGACATCTTCGGGATCAGGATGCTTTCCGCGTAAGCGTCGATGGTGGTGAGCGGCAGCGTGTCCGAAGTCAGGCCGAGGACCAAGATCGGCGTGTCGGCCGGGTTTACCTTGCGGATGGTCGGGGGATAAGGGATGCCGACCGGCAGATACGGGCTTGCCGCGTTGATCGCACCGAGCACGTCGGTCGCTGCGCTGTCGACGTCGCGACTGAGATTGAACTGCAGGGTGAGCTGGGTGTAACCGAGCGCGCTTGACGAGGTGAGCTGAGTGAGGCCGGGGATCTGCGTGAACTGCTGCTCCAGCGGCGTGGCGACCGACGAAGCCATCGTCTGCGGATCGGCGCCCGGCATCGCCGCCGTCACCTGGATGGTCGGATAGTTCACGTTGGGGAGCGACGCGACCGGCAGCAGCCGATAGGTCACGAGACCGCACAGCAGGAGCCCGACCATCAGCAGCGCGGTGGCGATCGGCCGATGGATGAAGGGGGCGGAGATGTTCACGGAATCGCCTCCTCGACAGCACTCTGCAAGTCGGCCTGTTGCGCGGCCTTGCCGTGCAACTCGCGAACGTGGAGGCCCGCCTGCAGCCGGTACTGGCCCGCGATGACGACATTGTCGCCGCCGTTTACACCGGAGTTGATGAGAGCTTGCCCGTCGCTGATCTGGCCGACCGTGACGGCATGCTCCTGCACGCTTCCGTCGGAGCCTATCACCCAGACGTAGGAACCGTTCTGCCCCTGCTGTATCGCCGATGCGGCAATGGTCAGGCCGTTAGGCCGGGTATCGAGCTGGAGCCGTGCATTGATCAACTCGCCCGGCCACAACATTCGCTTGGCATTGGGAAAGCTGGCGCGCAGCCGGATCGTACCGGTGGTCTGGACGATCTGATTGTCGATGAGATCGAGCTTGCCCTGGTCGAGCTCGGTCTTGTCGTCCTGGCTGTAGGCAAGGACCGTGAGAGGTCCCTTCGCCATCTGCTGCTGGATTTCAACAAACTCGGTCTGCGGAAGCGAGAAGAGCAGTGAGATCGGCTGGATCTGCGTCACATCGACCAACCCGTTGGGATCGGTGGGATGAATGATGTTGCCTTCGTCGATCTGGCGGATACCGGTCACGCCGTTGATGGGCGAGGTCAGGCGCGTGTAGCTCAGGTTAGTTTGCGCCTGCTCGATCAGCGCTTCGTCCGACTTCACCATGGCCTGGAGCTGCGACACCTGGGCCTTTTGGGTGTCGACCAATTGCGTTGAGGCGTAGCCTTTGCTGGCGAGCGGCAGGTAGCGCTGCAGGTTGGCCTGGGCGTTCTGCAGCTGCGCCTGGTCGCGGTCGCGGTTCGCGATCGCTTGGTCTAGTTGCGCCTGATACGGGCGCGGATCGATCTCGCCGAGCAGATCGCCTTTGTGCACCGTCTGCCCTTGTGTGAAGCTGATCTTGACGAGCTGACCGGTGATCTGGCTGCGCACGATGACGTTGTTGTAGGCGATCACCGTGCCCACGCCGCGCAGATAAATCGGCACGTCATGGCTCACCACCTTTGCAGCCACGACAGGCATGGTCGGGGGCGCGGGGGGCGGCTGCTCCGCCTTGGCGGGATCGCGGAGATCCTTAAGAACGAATGCGGCGACGCATGCTGCGATCACGAACGCGATGGCAAGGATGAGGCGTCTGATCATGATGTCTCCCCTTCTGGTCTCAACAGCCGATGGACGATCCACTGGAACTCATTGGCGACGTGCCGGTCGTGGTCGAGCCCGTGCACCCGCCGATGCTGGTGCTGGGCGCCGGAATGCCGATCATCGGGCTCACCCCGGCGTTGTTGAGTTCAGTCGAGTCGAGCGGAATGCTTCCGGACAGCGCGCTGGACCCCACGGCGGACGGCGGCAGCGCGGTTCCGCTCGCGGCGGAGCCGGACGCTGCGGTCGTGCAGCCGGGCGCCGTCGCGCCGGCCGATGCCATCCCGCTGACGCCGCCTCCGTCGAAGGTGGAGCTCATGCCCGACGCCGACACGCTCGGCGCACTCGACATGCCGGCAGAGCCGGCGTTACAGGTGGGCGCCGGGCTCAACCCGGCCGGATTGATCTCGGTGGCGCCGAGGCCGATGCCGGCGCTCGATCCGGTCATGCCGATCGAGCCCGTCGAGCCGCCCGATCCACTAAATCCCATGGCGCCGCTTGCGCCCGGTATGCCGAGCGGCGACACCGCGCCCATCGCCGGCGCCGCCGGCGTCGTCGACATGGTCTGCGCCGCGGCCCCTGCGCAGCTCAACAAGAGCACAACCGCCGCTGCCGATAATCGCCGCATGGAGATCTCCTATCCGCTGTCGCACGGCGCAACGACGCTCATGCGATCGTTCTGTTACATTAATAAGCATCGAAACCGGGCGCGCCATTAAACTTGCGTTGAGGACACTAAATCTAATTTCACAGAACGGTTTTGCTCGCCGGCTTTTGCGCGAAATTGCTCTTGCTTGTGTGAAATTGCGCGGACGCAGGGGATTGAGTTGCTCACTCCGTCGTCAAATGTCGTGAATTAGATTTTACTGTTCTAAACCTCTATTTAATGGCGCCATGAGCCGTTCGATTTATCTCCTGGGTATCGGCATCACTGGTGATGTCGCAGCCAAGAAGACAGATCATGTCGACCAAGTTCACAATGGCGCTTGTTGCCGCGCTGGTCCTCAGCGGCGTTTCGCTCAGCATCGTTTCCGACGCTTCCGCCGCCACCTCGGCGAGCGGCTGGACGCAGGTCTACGGCGGCTACATGCAGCCCCGTCACAACCCGACCGACACGAACGGCTTCTGATGAAGCCCGCAGAAACGGTCGGCCGGCGCTCGCGCCCGCCGCCCGTTTTTGCGAGATTCAGATCACCCGCACCACGTGGACATTTGCGCGGGGCTTTGAAGGACCGCCGGAATAAAATCGCTTCGCCAGGCGGTTGAGCGGACAACGCCAAGCCGAGGGACGCCAATGCGCCTAAGCAACGTCGGAACCGTAGACACTGTGCGGGCCGCCGCGCGTCTTTCCGTTGCCGCTTGCGCCCTGTTGACGACGGCGCCGTTGGCCGCGGGAGTCGTTCGTCGCGCAGCCGAACATCGCGGCAGCGCCTTGGCGGACCGGCTTTGCCGACGTCGTGCAGAAGGTGCGCCCGGCCGTTTTCTCCATCAGGGTCAAGATCACTGAAGACGTGGGGCGCGATGGCGCCAAGCCGCGTACCGGCGCCTCGCTCGGCTCGGGTTTCTTCATTTCCCCCGACGGCTATGCGGTCACCAACGCCCACGTGGTCAAGCCCGACAACACGACCGCGCTCTCGACCCAGATCCGGATGTCCGGCGGCGACATTTACGACGCCGACGTGATCGGCGCCGATGCGCAGACCGACATCGCGCTCATCAAGGTCAAGGGCCGCCGCGACTTTCCCTTCGTCTCATTGGCCGACAAGCTGCCGCGCGTGGGCGAGTGGGTGATCGCGATCGGCAGCCCGTTCGGCCTCGACGGCACGGTGACGACCGGCATCGTCTCCGCGAAAGGCCGCGACATCGGCTACGGCCCTTACAACGACTTCATTCAGATCGACGCGCCCACTAACCAGGGCAGCTCCGGCGGGCCGAGCTTCGACCTCGCCGGCAACGTGATCGGGGTCAACACCGCGCTCTGGCGTACGCCCGGCGCCGCCGGCTTTATCGGCATCGCCTTCGCGGTGCCCGCCAACACGGTCAAGGCGATCATCGCCGAACTCAAGAAAAATGGCGCGGTCACGCGCGGCTGGCTCGGCGTCGACCTCGGACCGGTGACACAGGAGGCCGCCGCACGTTCCGGGCACGAGCGCGCCCGCGGCGCGCGCGTGGCTGCGCGGCGCGGCGCCAAGCCGGTTGGCGACGCGGCGCTCGAGGCCGGCGACGTGATCACCTCGCTCGACGGCCAGCCGGTGCAAGATTTTCGCGCGCTGGCGCGCATGACCGGCGCTATGGCGCCCGGCACGCCCGTCGAGCTCACCGTGCTGCGGCGGGGGGAGGCGAAGACCGTCGCGCTGCAGCTCGGCAAGCTCCCCAACCAGCCGCTGCATGAGCCCGGCCCGGTCGGCAGCCCGACCGCCGGAAGGAGCAAAGCGCGTTAGGCGCCGCGCCGTCATGCGCTATTTGTTTGAATAGTGGGATCGGTATGGTGCCACGCGCATCACGCGATCTTCAACTGCGTCGGATCGATCGGCAACGCGCGTATCCGCTTCCCGGTCGCGGCAAAGATGGCGTTGCAGAGCGCGGGAGCGATCGGCGGCACGCCGGGCTCGCCGACGCCGCCGGGGGGTGCGCTGCTCTCCACGATATGGACGTGCGTTTCCGGCGCGATGTCGGTGCGGGCGACAAGATAGTCGCCGAAGTTGCTCTGCTCGATGCGGCCCTGCTTGATGGTGATGTTGCTGTAGAGCGCGTTGCCGATGCCCATGATCGCCGCGCCCTCGAACTGCGCGATCACGCGATCCGGATTGACGACGAGGCCGCAATCGAGCGCCACGTCGACCCTCGGAATGGTGATCTGCCCGTCGTTGCCCACTTCTACATGCACGACGGCCGCCGCGTAGGTGAGGAAGCTGCGGTGGACGGCAACGCCGCGCCCCTGCCGCGGCGGCAGCGGCTTGCCCCAGTCGCTGTTGCGCACCACGAGATCGAGCACGCCGCGCAGGCGGCCAGTGTCGACCGGATACATCGCGAGCGAGGCGCCGTAGTTGGGATAGTCGACGTGCATCGCCGCGAAATCGAGCTTGCGCGGCTCGCCCAGCAACTGGCGCAGATAGGCGACCGGGTCCTGGGCGGCGGCATGCGCCATTTCGTCGGCAAACGAGCATACCGCGAAGGCGTGCGGGATATTGTAGACCGAGCGGTACCAGCCGATGCGCACACGGCCGGGCGCCGGTCCGTTTTCGCACCGGACGTTGGCGATCGCGTAGGGCATGTCGGTGACGCCCTGCTGGAGTTCGCCGGAGCTGCCGTAGGTGACGTCCGGCTGAAAGGTCGACTCGATCGCCGGGAACACGGTGCGGTGCAGCCAAGCCGTCGCTTTGCCCGACGCGTCGAGCCCGGCTTCGAGATGCTGCGCGCAGATCGCGTGATAATAATCGTGCTGGATGTCGTCCTCGCGCGTCCACGTCACCTTGACGGGCGCGCCGAGGCGCTGCGAGAGCAGCGCCGCCTCGGCCACGAAGTCGGACTTCGCCTTGCGGCCGAATGCACCCCCGAGCAATGTCACGTTGAGCGTCACGTTTTCTTCCGGCAGGCCGAGCACCTGCGCGGCCGTCGTGCGTGCGCCCTGTGGGAACTGGGTGGGCGCCCAGATCTCGCACTTGCCGTCGGCGAAATTGGCGACGGCGGCCGGCACCTCCATCGACGCATGGGCGTAGTAGGGAACGAAATAGTCCGCGGTTACGCGGCGCGCGGCGCCGGCAAGCGCGCCATCGACATCCCCCTGGTTGCGGGCGACGCGGCCCGGCTGCTTCGCGGTCGCCTCGAGCTGCGTCCGATAAGCGGTGGTGTCGTCATTGGCGTTGGGACCGAAATCCCACGTGATCTTGAGCTTCTGTCGACCCTGCTCGGCCGCCCAGGTGTTGTCGGCAATGACCGCGATGCCGCCAAGCTGATCGAAGCCGGACGGAATCGGCGTGGCGCGCACCTCAACGACCTGCTCGACGCCCGGCACCTTGAGCGCCTGCGTCGCATCGAACGACACGGCCTTGCCCCCGTACACCGGACAGCGCTCGATCGACGCATATTTCATCCCGGGCAGCACCACGTCGATGCCGTAGGTAGCCTTGCCGCGGATGATGTCGTCCAGGTCGACGATCGCGCGCGGCTTGCCGACGTAGCGCCATTCGCTTGCCGGCTTGAAATACAATTCCATATGGTCGGACGGCGCGATCTCCATCGTCGCGGCCACTTTGGCGGCGTCGCCGAACGACATTTGCCGTCCGGTGGGAAGGTGGACGACGGTGTGATTGCGCGCCCGGCAGTCGTTCGCGTTCACGTTCCAGGTATGGGCGGCGGCCGCCTCCAGCATTTGCCGGGCCGAGGCGCCGGCCTCGCGCATCGGCTGGTAGAACTGCCGGGTGCTGCGAGAGCCGTCGGTGTTCTGATCGCCATATTTCGGATCGCCCTGCGCCTGTACAACCTTCACCCGGGACCAGTCGGCTTCGAGCTCGTCGGCCAGCACCATGGGCAGTCCGGTCTTGATTCCGGTACCCATCTCGGAGCGGTGCGCCACGATCGTGACGAGACCGGTCTCGTCGATCATCAGATAGACGTTGGGCTCAAACGTCGCCGCCGCGGCGTTGGCTGCCTTCGCCGGAAACTCGCGAAAACCGACGTAGACGCCAAGCACGAGCCCGGCCGCAGCAATGCCGCCCGCGACGACTTCACGTCGACTGAGGTTGACGATCTTTGTCATCACATCGCCTCCGCCGCCGCTTTGATTGCCGCGCGAATACGCACGTAGGTGCCGCAGCGGCAAATGTTGCCCGACATGGCGTCGGTGATCTGCTGATCGGTCGGTTTCGGAGTTTGTTTGAGCAGCGCCGCCGCCTGCATCATCTGCCCCGGCTGGCAGTAGCCGCACTGCGGCACGTTATGGGCGCGCCAGGCGTTCTGGACGGGATGGGTCCCGTCCGTACTCAGGCCTTCGATGGTGACGATCTCGTGTCCCACGGCTTGCGAGATCGGCGTGATGCAGGAGCGTACCGCTTCGCCGTCCAAGTGCACCGTGCAGGCCCCGCACGCGCCGATGCCGCAGCCGAACTTGGTGCCGGTCATACCGAGAATGTCGCGGATCGCCCACAGCAGAGGCATTTGCGGATCGGCGTCAACGTTACGGGAGACGCCATTGATCTTGATCTGCGGCATGTGCGGTCTCGCTGGTGGTGACGTGCGGGCGATTTGATGATGATCGGCGCACTCCGGCCGAGGCCGGTCACTTCAAGGTCTGCAAATAGGCGATGACGTTCTCGCGGTCCGTCGCATTGGGGACGCTGATGAACATTTTGGTCCCATGCACGTCAGCGGCGGGATTGGCGAGAAACTGGTCGAGGCTATGGTCGTCCCAGGTGATGTTCGCCGACTTAAGCGCGGTCGAGTAATTGTAGCCGGGCTCGGTTCCGCTCTTGCGGCCGACGACGCCGGCGAGCGACGGGCCGATCTTGTTCTCGCCCGGCTTGGCCGAATGGCATGCCACGCAGCGCGCGAATACCTGTTGGCCCGCCGTCGCGTCACCGGCCGCGCGGGCCGCCGACGAGGCGGCAAGCAACACGCAGACGGATGCGGCAGTGGCGAGTACCGGAATAAACGCGTGAGGTCCTGTTCGCATGGGAAAAACCTTTCCGCTTGCCGCCGCGGCCGCATGCGCCGCCGCACCTGCCGTCGGCTTCGCAAAGTGAGCTAGTGGTTCACGAACCCGCCGCTTGCCGCAGCTTGCTGCGAATGCGCTGTTCTTGCGCTCCGCGCCCGACGGGGCGGGCGCCGAGGGTGCGGCAACCGAGGCGTCACGCCGCCGCGAGCTTGCCCACCACGCCACTGCAACCGACCTTGAGGACCGCATGGAACTTCCGCGCCAGTGCCGCGAACCCGAAGTTCGCATTGCAATTGCCGCGAGTCCGATTGCGAACTTCGGGTTCAAAGCGGCACTAGAGTCATAGAGTTCCTGGTGTCCTTCGATTCCGAAGTTCGCGTCGGTCGTGCTGCAAGGTTTGGCGAACTTCGGAATCGGGACACCAGCTTCCGCATGCGCCGGTTCTCGGGGAGGCACGTCATGTGCAGCAATTCGGTCCCGCGAGCCCGAGCGGTAACCAACGTGCGCTCGAGCAAGGCCGTCCCCACGCCGCGCCCCTGCCATTCCTTCTCCACACTGAGAGCGGTTTCCGCCTGACGTCCCGGCAACGGCCGCAACTCGGCGATGCCGCGCAACTCGCCGTCGACGAAAAAGCCGTGGATCACCGCATCGGCAAGATTCGACGGTTGCGCGTAGCTGCGGATGTAGTCGTCCGACACCGTGCCGCCGAACCGATTACGCCGGCTTTCGGTATCGAGGCGCAGCAGATGCGCGCAGTAAAGCGGCGCCTCGCTGATTCTCAGTTTGCGGATAGTGCCGCCCTTGATCAGGTATTCGTACATGGGAGATCCCCCGGCGTCTTCGCGCCTGCAGACCTTCCCTTGGGGTCCTCCGCCCATTCCTGTACGCACCGCTCGAGATCGACGAAATGCTGGCGCAGCTGATCGAGGACAAAGCCGAGTGCAAACAATCGCTCCAGCTCTCCGCTCGAAAGGCCACTGGTGAGCCCCTCCTCACGCAAAGACGCGAACTTAGCCGCGTAATCGTCGAGCGCAGCTTCGACAGACCCGAGCGGCGGCGAAGACACACGCGCCGCAAGCGCCTGCGCCGCGCCGTCAAGGTATTCGCTGCATGCGCCCGCAACGCGCGCCAGCGGAGCATCAAGCCGCTGCGCCAAGGCGTCTGAAAGCGGCTCGGCGGCGGCCCGTCCGATGATCACCAAATCATGGCGCAGGCGAAGCAGGGCTCGCGCCAACGGGCCGAAATTGCGGTGGGGGATGAAGCCGACCAGGCGCTCCCCCTCGGCTTCAGCGACAATACCCTGGAACGCGGTGACGGCCCGGCCAGTCTCGTCCTGGATGCGCTTGATGTCGCTCCCGTCGAGTTTCCGAGTGAAACCTCCCAGCAGCCGGCGCAGAGATTGTGCCAACTGTGTGAGGATACGGGCAGCGGCGTCCACGCCGAGTCCGTGCGCCCGTTCCGGGAAGAGCCACAGCGATACCGCGACGGCGATCCCGCCGCCGAGCGCTACTTCCAACAGGCGATAGAGCCCCGACTCGATCGGGTTTTCGCCGAATTGGTTCGAAATGAGGAACACCATCGCGGCCGTGAACGGCGCGACGCGGAACATCGGGCTCAACGTCGCGGCAAAGGCAAGCGGAGCGACGGCGAGCGCGAGTGCCGCCGTCAGCGCCATCGTACCGGCGTGGGGAAACAGCAGACCAAGCGCGCTGGCGTAGGCAGCCCCGCACAAAGTGCCCACGACATAATCGGAAGTCGCGCGCAGCGATCCCCCGACGCTCATCTGTATCACCACGACGGCCGTCAATACTGCCCACAAGCCGTGAAACGGCAGCGCGAACAACTGCGCCAGGGCGAACGACATTGCGGCTGCCACGGTCACCCGCAAACAGAACAGCAGCTGCGCGCGATGCTTGACCATGGCGGCCGCCGTCCATTTCCGGACGTTGCTGATCCTGATGCCGGTTGCAGGTTTCATCGTGATGCCCCACCTGGTTATTAAACCCAAGATGGGGCGCACGCAGACGGGCGCCATTAAACTCACGTTTATGGAGACATGCGTTGGTTTCGAACAGTCGTCAAAAAGGCGTGTTCGGGGCGTGCGATGCAATACCGCAGACCCGCAAAACGGTTCGGCTTGTTAAACCCAGGTTTAATGGCGTTTCGCCTCGAGCGGTCTATCATCAAGGTGCGCATCAGCAAGACTTTCGACTCTGTTCCGGGTGGTCCGAACGCACGAAGTGAGCGCCATGCACTATCTACCACTGAATCCCTGGTTTTTTGCCATCTTGATCGGCCTGTTTCTCGCCGTAGTCGCGCTGATCGAAGTCGGCATTCTGCGCTACGCCTTCATGCGGCTCGGGCTGAGCTCGCGCGCTGCGATCTTTCTGCTGCTGGCTTCCCTGATCGGAAGCTACGTCAACATTCCGGTCGCCACCTTGGCGGAACAGCACATTCTCTCGGGCCAGGAGGTGGAATTCTTCGGTATGCGCTACGCCGTTCCCGTCGTGATCGATTGGCCCGGGACGATCATCGCGATCAATGTGGGCGGCGCACTCATCCCCATCCTGGTGTCGCTCTATCTTCTCGCCAAGTACCGGCTCTGGGGATTGGGAGTTCTTGCCACCGCCTGCGTCGCGGCCATGTGTTATTATTTGGCCCATCCGGTTCCCGGCGTCGGCATAGCGCTTCCGACCCTGGTACCCGGTATTGCGGCTGCGATCGTGGCTTTGCTGCTCTCGCGCCCCTACGCGGCGCCGCTCGCCTATATCGCCGGAAGCCTCGGGACCTTGATCGGTGCCGACCTTCTCAATCTCGGCCTGGTCCAGGGGTTGGGCGCGCCCGTCGCGTCGATCGGCGGCGCCGGTACCTTCGACGGGATTTTCGTGACCGCGATCGTGGCGGTCCTGATCGCCGGCATCGGGGCGACCAAGCCGAGGTCGGATGCAACCGGCGCGGCGCCTGGCGCACGCACCTGATCGATCGGTCCTCCGTTTGCGATCTCGAAGTTAAAATCGAATTTAATGGCGACGCCGGATCGGTCGACCTAGCTTTCGGGCGGAGGCAATCCGACCGGAGCGTGGTATAGCCATGGAACAGATGAGCAGCTCGCGCGGAGCCGATATCCGCGATGCCGACCCGGTCTCCGAGCCCGTCATGCCGAAACTGCTGCTGATCGAGGACGATCCGGAAACCGCCAGGGAGATCCGGGCCGAGTTGATCGAGCGCGGGTTCGACGTCGACTGGGCGGCAACGGGAATCGAAGGCCTCGACAAGGCGCGCGCCGGCAAAGCCGACGCGATGATCGTGGACCGACTGCTCCCCGGCGTCGACGGGCTGACCATCATCGAAGTGATGCGGCAGGAACGCGTGCGCACGCCGGTCTTGGTGTTAAGCGCGCTCGGCGCCGTCGACGATCGGGTGCGCGGGCTGCGCGCGGGCGGCGACGACTATCTCGCCAAGCCGTTCGCAATCGTCGAGCTTGTCGCCCGCATCGAAGCCCTGTTGCGCCGACCCGCGGAAAACCAGGACACGGTTCTGCGCGTCGGCCCGCTCGAACTCGATCTCCTCGCCCGCACCGCCAAACGCGGCGAGCGGTGCGTCGAGCTGTTGCCGCGCGAATTTCGTCTGCTCGTGTACATGATGCGCCGCAAGGACCAGCTGCTCACCCGCGCGATGCTGTTCGAGGAGGTCTGGAACTACAAATTCGTGCCGCGGAGCAATCTGGTCGACGTTCACATGGGTCGGTTGCGGCGCAAGGTCGACCAGCCGGGCGAGCAGCCGATGATCCACAATATTCGCGGCGAGGGGTTCGTCCTCCGTGCCCCTGCCTGAATTTGTTCGAACGACGACGTTTCGCTGGACGGTTGCGATATCCGCTGCTTTCGCGGTGTGCATTCTCCTGATGTTCGGTTTCGTCTATTGGCAGACGATCGCGTACATGACCGGCAACGTCGATCGATTGAACAACGACGTAGCCGATGCGATCGCCGCCGCCGATACCTCCGCCCTCGCGGTACAAAGGCTTGAGGACCACCTCCGGGTCGATCCGCGCCGGATCAAACTCGGGGGATTGTTTGCATCCGACGGACGTCGTATCGCCGGCAACGTCGAGCGTTTGCCGCCCGCGTTCCCGGCCGACGGCGCGGCGCATACCGTCCCCCTCGTGAGAATCGACGGCTCGGATCGCGAACAGCAAACTGCCCGCGCGCTGGCGCGCCGGCTCGCCGGCGGCGAGACGCTGCTTATCGCGCGCAACGTCGACGAGCTGGCCGGCTTGGGCCAGATCCTGGAAAGGGTGCTGGCGCTCGGCCTGATACCCGCTGTCGCCCTTGGCTTGGCGGCAGGCACTCTTCTGAGCCTGCGCGGGCAGAAGCGCGTCGCCGAGGTCGCGGGCAAAGTGCAGCGGATCGTCGCTGGGGAGCTGCGCGAGCGGTTGCCGGCGCAGAAAGTGAACGATCCGTTCGACCGGTTGGCGGTCCTGGTCAACGGCATGCTCGACGAGATCGAAACGCTGGTCGGGAATTTGGCGCACGTCGGCGACGATATTGCTCACGACCTGCGCACGCCGCTCACGCGCGTGCGGGTGGGCCTCGAACGCGCCCGAGAGAAATCAGAAAATCTCGATGAGCTCAAAGCGGCGGTCGACCAGGCGATCGTCGGGCTTGATCAGTCGCTCGCCATCATAACGGCGCTGCTGCGCATCGCCGCGATCGAGCAGAGCCGGCGATCGTCGGCGTTCCGCGAGGTGTCACTGGGCGATCTGGTGCGTGCGGTGGGCGATCTCTACGAGCCGATTGCCGAGGACAAAGGCGTCGCGTTCGTGGTGACGGCCGGCGAAAACGTCGTGGTGCAGGGCGACCGCGATCTCTTGTTGGAAGCGGTGGCCAACCTGGTCGACAACGCCGTGAAATTCACGCCCGAGGGCGGACGCGTCAACCTCGCCCTGTCCAGGCGCGGCAATGACGCGGTCGTTCTGGTGCGCGACACAGGCCCGGGGATCGCCGCGGAGGAGCGCGAGCACGTCGGACGGCGGTTCTATCGCTCCGATAAAAGCCGGCGCGACCCGGGCGTCGGCCTCGGGTTGAGCCTGGTCAAGGCCATCGTCAAGCTGCACGGGTTCAGTTTCGCGATCACTTCGGGCCCGGGCTGCGTGGCGGAAATCGCCGGCGCGGCTGTGGCGGGCTAGAGCGTGATGACTTTTCTTCGAATCGTCATCACACTCTAGCTTATTCTTTGAGCATGATCTTTTCCGAAAACCGGTACTCACTTTTCGGGATCATGCTCTAAGTGGCCAAGCAGCCGTCACTTCTCATGGCCCTTTTTCATCTCCGTACGGCACCAAGGTGTATGTCAGGCCGTAGTCGCGATAAAGATTGGCGAAATCCTGCGCCATCTCGAAGCAAACGAGGATCTTCTGGGTCGAAAGGTCCCAGTGGAGATCGGGGTGGCCGCAGGATTTGACGTCGAATCCGATCGGCCGGCGTCAAACGAAACGATCTGCCTCATAATCCGCTACCATCTCCATCATGCCGGTGGTCTCGAGCGCCTGGGCCATAACCGCGTACTCGCTTGCCGGCCCATAAGTCACGTCGATTTTCTGCTTCGCTTCGCTGATTATCCGCCGGATGGCGCGGACGCAACGCCCACACTGCACCCGGCAGCCGAGGCAGGCGTGAACCTGGCACGGGCTGAGCGTTGGTTCACCCGCCCTCGTCGCCACGAGCCTTATCTCGTGGTCGCTCAATACATTGCACGAACAGACGATCATCGACCCGTCGCGATGTTGATGGCCCGGCAGAGATGCTGAGAGCCGCGCAAAGATGCTCAAGCACGATTGCGGCGGCTGTCGCGGGCTTGCGATTGTCGGCAGCAGCGCAGGCGATGCCGGTCTTTCGATTGCGCAAGATCGCATCGGCTTCGGCAAAGTCGCCACAGCGTTTCCGGAATCGGCGATTAGCTACCGCTCAAGCTTGGCCCTCATGAGCATGGAAGTAAGAATATGAATGACACCGTTCACGTCCCCGAAGGGCTGCAAAGAGACGTTTCCAAGGCCGGCGCGATGGACGTGGGCTTCATCGGTCTCGGGCACATGGGCGCCGGCATGGCGGCCAACCTGCTCAAGGCCGGCCATCGCGTCACGGTGTATAATCGCACACCGGCAAAAGCCGAGGCGCTGATCGCGCAGGGCGCGAAGCGAGCCGCCGGCATTGCCGATGCCTGCCGGGGCGACGCCGTCATCACGATGCTTTCGAACGACGAGGCGGTCGAGGCCGCGGTGTTCGGACCGGACGGTGTGATGAGCAGTCTCGCGGCCGGCTCGCTGCATATTTCCTCCAGCACGATCAGCGTCGCGCTGTCGCAGCGCTTGTCGGAAAAGCATGCGGAAATCGGTCACCAATTCGTCGCCGCACCGGTGTTCGGACGACCCGACGTGGCGGCGGCCGGCCGGCTCTTCATCGTCGCCGGCGGCAGCGCGGCCGCGCTCGAGAAAGCGGCGCCCCTTCTCGCCGCGATCGGACAGAGGACCTACAAGGTTTCCGATACACCGAAGGGCGCAAACCTCGTCAAGCTCAGCGGAAACTTCCTGAGCGCCTCGGTGATCGAAGCGCTGGGCGAGGCGCTTGCGCTGGTCGGCAAGGGGGGCATCGACGAGCGGCTCTACCTCGAGGTCATGACGTCGAGCCTGTTCGATGCGCCCGTCTACAAGACTTACGGCGGACTGATCGCCTCCGGACGTTTCGCTCCGGCCGGCTTTGCCGCGCCTTTGGGACACAAGGACATTCGGCTGCTGCTCGCCGCGGCTGAGGATCTGCGCGTGCCCATGCCGGTCGCAAGCCTTTTGCGCGATCGGTTTCTTACCTTGTTCGCCCGCGGAGGCGAACAGCTCGACTGGTCGGCGATCGGCGGGTTGCCGGCCGCCGATGCCGGCATGCTGCCTCAATCGTCCGCGTCCTGATGGTCGAGTGCGGGGATGGCCTCCTATACCGACCAGCAGGAATTGCGGCTTCCCGACGTCCCATCAATGTGAAGCCGATATCGGGGGCGCCGGCCGGATCTGCTCGCGAAATCCTGACTCGGACTGAGTGATCGCCGGGAGCGGTTCGGTCGGCTGAGAAGCGTCAGTTTGAAGCGTTATCCCCGGTCCACGGTTGCGGATCGCGCGCTTCGTCCGTCATCTGCTTCGTTGGCTTGGCGACGAGACTGCGGATTCCCTGGGCGATCCTGCTTGCGCGTTGAACGTCGCGAAGGATGTATTGAATGGCCTGGATGGCCTCGGGGACATTCGGATTCTCGCGTGCGAGCCACTGCAAACTGGCCTCCGCGTCCAACGCGATGGCAGCGAGCGGCTGGTTCAACTCATCCACGATGGTCGCACTCGTTCGTCCCAACGCCGCGATGCAGCTCGCGTCGTCGGGCTGCTGCCGCTGAACGTCGGGACTTAGCGAATCTTTTCCGCACATTGTGATTAGGCCGTATCGTCGGGAGTCGGCCGACCCGATCCATATTTGCCTGCACCCCGAGAACGGCATTCCGCAACTCCCTTTGGCGGCAAGGTAAAGGTGAACCGCGCGCCGCCGAGCGCGGATTTGTTGTCGCCCCAAATGTGGCCCCCATGCGCCTCGATGATGGACTGGGAGATCTGCAAACCCATGCCGCTACCTGTGCCCTTTGTCGCGAAAAAGTCATCAAAAAGATAACGAATGTGCTCTGGATCAATCCCCGGACCGCTGTCCTCGATGGTGCAGCATACCGTTTCGGAATCGGGCAGCATGGTTCGAACGAAGACTCTGCGGCGCGTCGAGGACCGTGTCACGGCCTGTATCGCGTTGATGGCCAGGTTCACTATGACCTGTTGGAGTTGGACGCTGTCCCCGACCACTTGGGGAAGCGCGGGTGCGAGATCGAGGGAAAGCGCGACGCCATTCGATTGGAATTCATGGCGGAGCAACGCCAGGGACTCTTTGATGACATCGTCGAGCAACAGCAAAGCTTGCTGGGGAGTTCGTCGGACGGCCATAGCATGGACGCGCTCGACGATTTGAGCCGCTCCCTGCGCATAGACAACCATGCGGTTTGTCAGTTCCCTGACCTTTTCGATGTCCGGCTCGGGCGCATCCAACCGTTGCAGACACGATTGACCGCTTATGACGATCGCGGTGAGCGGCTGTTTGACCTCGTGCGAGATCGACGCCGTCAAAGTTCCCAGGCTCTTGATCCTGGCCGCGTGCGCGAGGTCGGGCTCCGTCTGCTCAGACGCAACCGTGAGCGGGGACGGCGTTGGGGTACTGGCCAGTTTTGGCGCCCCATCGGGGCTGCCGGACAGGCTTCCCGGCCGTTCCCCCGCATGCGCGCTGTTGGGTGACATCACGGCATCCAATTGCTGTGCCCCGGTTGCCCGGGCCACCCATATCCTCCCGATCGCCCTGAAATGTCATGGCTGCCCGCCTGAAAAATCCTGAAAAGCGTCCCGCAAGGGCGGTTCCGGGCAGAAGCGACCGACTCCGACAGCGTGGCGCGCTATCGCAGGCCATCAATCAGCGCTTTTGCCGCCGTAAGATCGGCCGTCGCGAAGCCCTCGGTAAAACGATCGTACACGCGCATCAGGAAGTCGCGCGCTTGGCTTCTTCGACCTTGGTCGCGCCAAAGCCTCGCCAAGCTCGTAGTGGCGCGCAGCTCCCAGGATAGGGCCGCTTGCCGACGCGCGCAGTCGATGGATTCCCGGAAGTCCTGCTCAGCCGCCTCGGCTGCACCGGGTGCATTCTGCAACAGAACGAGTTCGCCCTTGATGCGCAGCAGCTCCGCAAATGCCCACCGTTCTTCGCTTCGGTTTGAGTGGACAATCGCTTTCTCGATCGCGGCAAGCCGCTCAACGATCTGTCCGGCACGACCCAGCGCCTCTGCCATAACCGACGTAAAGACGGCGCCGCCCGAACCCGGCTCGTCGAAACTGGCACGCAGCAGCCGTAACCCGTCGCCAAGATCGCGATGCCGAATGAGGAGCACTCCCCGATAGCCGTGGGCAAAAGCGCGCCAGCGCGCCAGCGCATACCTTGTCGAATGATCGAGCAGCATTTGCACATAATGTTCCGCAGCGGACAGATCGCCGATAAGCAGCGCGATCGGGCACGCCGCCCTGGCGAGCGCGAGGCCCAGCGTAATGGCGTGATCCGTCGCCCGAGCCTCCGCCACGCTAGATTCGGCCATCCGCATCGCCCGATCCGGCAATCCCTGCAGCCACATGATCCGGGCGAGGTAGGCGCACGCGGCTGAACGCTGGTCGACCTCGAAGCGAGCGATCTGCCGCTTCTGGCCGGGAGCCGCCTCATGGGCGAGCACGGACTCAAGATGGCCCCGCGCACCGAGCAAATCGCCCAGATAATACCGCGACGTACCGACCATTCGCTCGCCGGTCAGGCGATCGTTTGGCTCGGATCGCTTCACCGCCAGCGCACGGAATCTTTGCGCCAGTATCAAACCGACGCCTTGCGGACCGCTGTTGATGCGATAGGACCAGAGGCCAAAGAGCGAACGCAACTCATACTCGGCATCATTAAGGCTCTCTGCAATCTCCAGGGCCTTGCTCCCGACCGCCTCGACCTCGGGAACGGCACCCCTGGTGTACATCAGCGATGCCGCAAGCGCGGCGTGGAGCTTCATCTCGCGTCGCGCGTCCGGCCGGGCCGCCGCCCCGATGGCGTCGAGAGCCCGCTCGACACGGTTGCTGCACTCCTCCATGAGGGACAAATGCATCCACAACGGCAGCGCAGCGGCAGTCAGCGCCAAGCCGATCGACGCATCGCCTTCCCGTGAAAACGCCCAGTCGAGCGCCGCGCGCAGATTATCGATTCTTGGGACGTACTCGGCCAGCCATTCATCGATCGGCCATATCTCCGCCTCCGTCTCGGCGCCCTCAAAAAGATCCCGATAGCGCTCGGCGTGGCGTCTCGCTACCGCTTGAAACTCGCGAGCTTGAACGAGTTTTCCGAGCGAATAAGCTCGGGTTGTTTCGAGAAGCCGATAGCGCATCCTCGCGCCGCCGGCATCCGCCGTCACAAGCGACTTCGCGACCAGGTTCGCAACGCAATCGACGACCTCCGCCGCCGTGATCCGGTCGTCCGCCGCGACCGCACCCGCGTCCTGGAGCGTGAATCCGCCGGCGAAGATCGCGAGACGGCCCAGCACCGCTCGCTCGGGTTCGGTGAACAACTCGTAGCTCCAGTCAAACGTCGCTCGCAATGTCTGATGCCGCGGCAGCGCAGTGCGATAGCCGCTCGTCAGGAACCGGAAACGGTCGTCGAGCACGGCCCCAATGCCCTCTATCCCAAGGGCTGCCGCACGCGCCGCCGCCAGCTCGATGGCCAGTGGAATGCCGTCGAGGCGGCGACAAATTTCGACGATCGCGGCTGCAACTCGCGCATCGGGAGAAAAGGAGGGCGCGGCGGCACGTGCCCGATCAACGAATAGCCGAATGGCGCCGTACCGAAGCGGATCCTCGCCATCCGGATTACCTTCGACCGGTACACCGAGTGGTGGGACCGGGTAGATCCGTTCGCCCTCGACCCGGAGCGGCTCGCGGCTGGTGGCGATCACGCTTGCCGCGGCGCTGGTGCGTAACAACGAATCGGCCATGCGTGCCGCCGCATCCACCACATGTTCGCAGTTATCGAGCACGAGTATGAACTGTTTGGAATGGAGCGCGTTCGCGACGGATGCCGGCGATGCGGTGCCCGAAGCGAGTTCGAGCCCGAGCGCGGTAGCAACCGCCATCGGGACGAGCGCGGGATCGGACAGCGGCGCCAACTCGATCACCCAAACCCCATCGGAAAATTTCGGCAGGAGGTGGCGAGCCGCCTCCAGACCGAGCCGGGTCTTACCGATGCCTCCTGCGCCGGTCAGCGTGACGAGGCGGTGAGAAGCGCTAAGATCCAGGATCTCGTTCAGTTCAGCGTCGCGGCCGATCAACTCTGAAACCGGCTCCGGAAGGTTCGTTGGCGGGCCGGATGGGCTGGTCGCCGATGGCTTCTTTGGTTGCCCATCAGCGCTTATCGAGGCAGTGCGAATCTGGCCGGCAAATTGATAACCGCGCCCTGGGACCGTGCGGATCAAGTCACGGTCCGCGCCGAAGGCCCGACGCAGCGCCGAGATTTGCGCTTGCAGATTGTTTTCTTCGACGACCCGGTCGGGCCAGACCCGGCGCATCAGGAAGTCTTTGCTAGCGACGGCTCCCGACGCCTCGATCAGCGCCATCAGAACGTCGAACGCGCGGCCCCCGAGTTCCAATGGCCCGCTGTCGGCGAGCACTTCACGGCGATGGGGCAGGACTCGGAAACGGCCGAATTCGATCGAGAGAAGGCCACTTTAGCTCGTCGCTGTCGCCTGGGCGGGAGCCATAATAGCGGGATGCTAGATTTGGCCGAGAGAAAAGCAAGCAGCAAATTTCAGACAAATTCAGGTCCCATCGCCGTCAGGTCTGTGGCGGGCGATGTTATGGGACATTACACTTGGTGACTTCGCGGTTAAATTGATGAATCGCGCTGTTGTAGGTAAAAAACACGTTGCCGGGACCAAACATGGTTAATCATGCTCTACCGACAGAGGCGATTGGATTTTCCTGCCTTTCAAGCTCTTCGACGGAACGGCCGGCGGTTTCCGGCGCAAGTACAAGGACCACGAGCAACGTGATCAGCCCCATGACCGTAAGGAGTGTCATCGTGGCGCTGAGGCCGAAGCTTTCGACCAGCACCGGAAACACCGCCGTCCACACCACCCCGCCAAGCAACTTGCCGCCGATACTTTCGCACGTCGACTGGCCAACGGCCCGGATCGGCGTCGGGTATTGCTCCGCGTACCACATCTTATAGGATGGGGCAGAGCCGGATGCGGCGAAGAGAAATAGGCAACCCCATCCCATCATTACGATGGGGTCGGACGATTGGCCGAAGAAATATGCACCGGTCAACGCAATCAAAGCGAACAGCGCGTAGATCACCTTGCGCCCGAGAAAATCCGACAATACGCCGTTAAGGAGCTTGCCCGGGATTTGCGAGCTCGTGACGATCAGCGACAGGATCAAAGCGTTCGAGAGCCCGATCGATTTGGCTTCAAACAGCGAGGGGGCGTAGTTCACCGCCACAAAGAACAAGGCAAAGGTGCCGAAGGCACCGGTGCTCATCGTGACCGTGCGCGTGAGGTAGGGCGGCTGCCATACTGCAAGCGCAGCGCGCAAACCGGCTCGCTGGGGTTCGCGGGCAAAGGCCCTCTCCAACTCGGGCGTGACGACGGGCTCAGGCAAAAGGTCACCGGAGCGCCGCTCGACGTGATGCTCGATCGCCGCCACGATACGCTCCGCCTCCTCCGTTCGGCCGACACGGCTGAGCCAGCGCGGCGATTCCGGAAGACGTTTCCATAACACCCAGACGTAGACGATCGGCAAACCGGCGATCAGCAGGAACAGGCGCCAGGCGATGTCTGGCTCAAACATCGGCAATACCATGAGGCCGACGAGCGGCGCTGCGACGTAGCCAATCCCGAGCGACGATTCCAAGATGCCGGCAAAGGCGGCACGGGTACGGCGCGGCACCAACTCCACGAGCAGCGAGTACGGCATGATGAAAGCCGCGCCCATTCCGAGGCCCGCGAGGCCGCGCAATACGAGCAACGTCGAAAAGCCGGGCGCCAGCGTCGAGGCCAGCGTCAGACTGGAAAACCACAGCATCCCGCCGATCAGTACGCGCTTGCGTCCGAAGCGATCGGCCAGAAGACCGACGGGAATCATGCCGATGGTGATGCCGATCGCCGACGAGGCGGCAAGCACGCCGACCTGCGCCGCACTAAAATGCATGAGCGGTTTCAGGATCGGCAGGATGACCGACAAGCTGCCGATGTCGAAAGCCTCGATGATAAACGCGCAGGCGAGCAGAAATACGAAGCCGTACGTGTAGCGCGTGGTCGGAAGCCGCTCCAGCCGCGCCGAGAGAAGCAGCGGTCCGCCAGCGGTCGAATTCATGTATGCTGCGCTCCCAGAGGTCGTTGAGCGGCGTTCCGTGCACCGGCGGCGACACCGTACCGGCATTGTCAGATGTCCGTGCCAGCCCACGCGTCGAGGCTTGCCGCAACCGGCAGGCCCTGCGCAAGCAATGTTACCACAAGGGCAGAGACATCGTCACTGCGTGCCAGCGCGGCCGGACGGGCAAGCCGTCGCAGCCTCGGTGATGATCCGGCGGATGGCGCGGGCGCAGCGTCCGCATTGAACCCAGCACGCGTCAGCCATCGGCCCATCGGCGCCTATCCAAGCGCCTGCTTCACGCGCTCCGGCGTCATCGGCGTTTCGCGCATCCTCACGCCGGTCAGACGCGCGACCGCGTTGCCAATCGCCGGCGCGACGACCGTCACCGGCATCTGGCCGACACCGGTCGGATGGTTGTCGGTCGCGATCAGCTCGACGTGGATGTTCGGCAGGTCGCTCATGCGCATGACGGTGTAGTCGGAGAAATTGGACTGCTCGACCGCGCCGTCCCTGATGCTGATTTCCTCGCTCAAGGCGAGTCCGAGGCCATAGACGATGCCGCCCTGGCTCTGGGCGATGACGCTGTCGGGCTGCACTGGAATGCCGCAGTCGATGACGAACCAGAAATCATGCGTCTTGATTTGCCCGCTGGCGCGGTCGACCGAGACCTCGGCGACGCCGCCCATCAGCGTGTTGGAATAATCGACGAAGGCGAGCCCGAGGGCGGTACCCTCGCGTTTGCGCGCCCAGTCGGCCATTGCGGCGACGCGCCGGAGAACCGCTTGCCCGCGCGGGGTGTTGTTCAAAAGCTCGAGGCGGAAGGCGAGCGGGTCGGCGCCGCGCTCGAGCGCGACCTCATCGAGGAACGACTCGGCGACGAATTTGTTGGCAGTGAATCCGATGCCGCGCAACGGCGAAGTTCGCACGCCGGTGTCGCGCGGAATCTGGCCGTCGTATTGGTTGGGAATGTCGTAGCTCTTGAGCTCCACGCCGTTCATCAGCAGATAGTCGCGGTCGTGGTTGCCGTAGAAGCGCGGCGGATCTTCGAACGGCAGCACGCGGTCGCCGACGACGCGCTGATACCAGGCGACGAGCTTGCCGGAAGCGTCGAGGCCGGCGCGCAGATGGTGCGCGGAGATGGGACGGAAGTGGCCGTTGTGGACGTCGTCCTCGCGCGTCCACATCGCCTTGACCGGCCGCCCCGCGTGTTTCGCCATCAGCACGGCGTCGACCGCGAACTCCTGATCGAAGTCGCCGCGCCGCCCGAAGCCGCCGCCGAGCAGCGTGTAGTTGAGTTTCACCTTATCGTTCGCAACACCGAGGGCCCGGGCGGCGGCGGCGAGGGCCGCGGTGGGATATTGCGTGCCGACCCAAACTTCTGCCGAGCCGCCGTCGGCGGCAACCGAGGCGACCGCATTGAGCGGCTCCATCTGCGCGTGATAGGCGTAACGGCAGCGATATTCGGCTTCGACGATGCTCGCTGCCCCGGTCAGCGCGGCTGCCGCGTCGCCCTGTTTGAACCAATCGACCGTGGTCGGCACGGTGAGGTCGCGCGCAGCGGCCGCGAACCCATCGAGGCCCTTGTCGCTGTCGAAGCCCCAGGCCCGGCCGGTGCGCTCCCAGATGACCCCGCTTTCGAGCGCGGCCTTGGCGGTGAAAGCGGCCCATGGGGTTTGCGCAAGCACGCCGACGCCATAAGACAGGCGCACCACGTCGATCACGCCGTCCACCGCTTTCGCGGTGGCCGCATCGAAACGAGCCGGCGCGCCGCCTTCGACCGGGCTGCGCAGCACCGCGCCGTAAATCATGCCGGGCACCTGGACGTCGATTGCGTAGCGCGCGCTGCCGTCGACTTTGCTTGGCAAATCGATGCGCGTCACGTTGCGGCCGATCAGCCGGAACGCGGAGGTTTTCTTCAGCGCCTCGGGCTTGATCTCGGGAGCGACGGCGGGCAGTTCGGCGAACGCCGCGATCTCGCCGTAACCGAGGCGCCGTCCCGACTTGCCGTGGACGACAATGCCCGGCTCGGTCGTCAGCTCGGCGCGCGGCACGTTCCAATGTTTGGCCGCGTTGTCGAGAAGCACGCGGCGCGCCTGCGCGCCGAAGAGGCGCAACGGCGTGAAGAAGCCGGTCACCGAAGCACTCGATGCCGTATGCATGACGCCGCCGAAGCCGGGATTGCCGTAGATCTTATCGATCGGCGGCGCCGGCACGATGATCACTTTGGACCAGTCGGCGTCCAGTTCCTCAGCCAGGATGAGCGGCAATGAGGTAAGCGACCCCTGCCCCATTTCCGCGGCGGGTGAAATAATCGATATGTCGCCATTCGTAGCGATGCTTACCCACGGGCTAAACGTCGTTCCGGTGGGGGCGGACGCCTCAATCGCAGCGTTGGCCGCGCGCTCGTTGCCGCCCGCGATCGCGAAAGTTAGACCGCCGGCGCCCACCATAAAGTGGCGGCGCGAGACTCCGGTCGTCGGATGCGCGGACACGTCGTGCCGTATCGCTCAGCGTCGGGTGGACGAGCGCGATACTACGATCGCGCCCCTCACCCGGCAACCGATCAGAACGGCGCAAACGGGACGTCGTTCGGACCGGCCGGCAGATCGTACGGGGCCTGCCAAGTGCCCGACCGCGGAGCGCTCGGCTGGGGTGGATAGGCAAGCTGCGCGAAGGCGGGCGAACTTGCCGCGAGCGCAAGACCCACGAAGAAAGAAACAACTGCTTTTTTCATCATCTTACACTCCTTTGGTCGAGATGGCCTGGATGGCCCGCCGTCTATGTAGGGGTTGAGCCCGAACGATGAGCGACCGTAATTGCTCCCGCTAAACCTGAATTGCTCAAATCCATCACGATAGGTGCCATCGGCGCGACTATCGAACGTACACCCATGCGGATTCATCATAAGGAATTTGCGAAAGCTGTTTTCAGCAATTCGAGCATACCGATAAGCGGCGCGGGCTCCATTTCACTTGGTACGATTGAGGAAAGAGTCCCGACCATGAGCATTTTGCCGGTCTTCTTGGTGGCCTGTTTGCCGGTCGGTTTTCTTGTCGCGGCAGCGGTGAGCGAGTGGGCGCTCGACTGGCGGATGAAACGCGCGGCCAGGCTATCGGCGATTAAGCCCGATCACACCCTGGGACGCGTGCTTGTTTTCGACCCGACGCGGCGGAAGTCGTCACCCACCTCGCCTCCCGCGCCTGACTCGGCAGCGGCCGAGCGAGGGCGCGTCATCATGCTGCATCACGCGCGTCGGCAGCGATTGAAGCCAACGCGTGCACGTGGTTTGCGTGCAAGTCGGTGATGCTGCCCCCTTCCCGGCACGGTCTTCAAGAACGAAGCGGCGAAGCAATCCGGGGCGCGTGCTCCAACTCGTTGGACTGCTTCGTCGCCGCGCGGGGCTCCTCGCAATGATGGACCCTAACGGCGCAGCGGTCAGGCCGCGGGCCGCGCCACCTCGCCCTCAACTGGTCGCTGCTGCCGGCCGCTCGGGCCGGCTGCGCACCTTGGCGCCGTCGAGGAGATCGGCCGGCGGATTGAGGATGACCTGATCGCCTGCGCGAACGCCATCGCGCACCTCGACCTCGCGGCCGAAGTCCCGCGCAATGTCGATCTTGCGCAGGTGCGCGACGCCGTTCTCGACGACCGCGACGTGCAGGCCCTCGCCGTTAAAGATGATGGCGTCGGCCGAGACCAGCAGGGCCGGGATTTTGCGTGGGATCTGCAGCTCGACGGTGCAGTACATGCCGGGCGAGAGCGCCTCGTCGGGATTGGGCACATCGATTTCGGTGAGCAGCGTGCGCGTGCCCGGCTGCAGCGCGTCGGCGGCACGCGTCACCTTGCCGGCAAACGTGCGGCCGGGGATTTCCGGGACGCGGATCGCGGCCTCGACGCCGGGCGCAATCCCGAATGCCTCGCTCTGCGGCACGTAGAGTTGGATGCGCAGCTCGTTGCTGCGCATCACCGTGAACATGAAGGTACCGCTTGTGGCGTCGGCCTGCACCAGGCTGCCGACGTCGATATTGCGCTGGGTGATGACGCCGTCGAACGGCGCGACCACGCTCTGATAGCTCTTCTGCTGCCGCAGAACCAACAGCTGCGCCTGTTGCTGCTTGACGTTGGCTTGCGCCACGCCAACCGCGCCGTTCTGCGCCGCCAGGGTGAGGCGGTCGGTGTCGCCCTGTTGCGGCGTTACCCAGCCCTTTTCGACCAGCGGCTTGTCGCGCGACCAGTTCGAGCTGGCGAGGTCGCGGTTGGCCTGCACCTGCTGCAGCGCCGCCTGAAGCTGCGCGAGGTTCGCCTCGTTCTGCGCGATCTGATGATCGAGTTCGGGCGCAGTGACCTCGGCGAGCAGCTGGCCGGTTTTGACATGATCGCCGATGTCGACCTTGCGCGTGGCGATATAGCCGGTTGCGCGGGCAAATATGTTGGCCGTCTCGAAGGCGCTGGTGGTCGCCGGGAGCGTCACGCTGATCGTCGCGCCGGCGTCGCGCACCGGCGCGGCCTGCACGGCGGGAACGAAGTCACGCTGCCGCTCGGCCGCGGCAGCGACGTCATCATTCTGAAGGCCGCGGCGCCCGGCGCCGTAGCCGAGCGCCGCAGCGAGGATGATCAACGCCGCGACGCCGGCCCGGCGCGCGCCGCGATGGCCCGGGTTGGCTCCGTCCCCATGCGCACCGCCGCGCACCGAGGGCGGGTTCGTCTCCGCGCGGTCGAAGATCTGCAGATCGCTCATGTCGTTCATCCCAAATCCTCCTCGAATACGCCGTGCCGGGGCTTGCCGTCGTTGCGTTTGCGCAGCATCGCGAACAGGTAGGGGACGAAGAACAGCGTCGTCGGCGTCGCGAACAGGAGGCCGCCGATGACCGCGCGCGCGAGCGCCGCGTTCTGCTCTTCGCCGGCGCCGCCGATCGCCATCGGGATCATGCCGACCACCATGGCGGCGGCCGTCATCAGCACCGGGCGGATACGCGTGTGTCCGGCCATGACCGCGGCCTCGAACGCGCTCTTGCCCGCGAGCTGCTGCTCGCGCGCGAACGTGACGAGCAGGATGGAATTGGCCGATGCGACCCCCACCGCCATGATGGCGCCCATCAGGGACGGGACGTTGAGCGTGGTTCCGGTGATGTAGAGCATCGTCACGATGCCGGCGAAGGTCGCAGGCAGCGCCAGGATGACCACGAACGGGTCGGCGAAGTTCTGATAGTTGACGACCATGAGCAGATAGACGAACACCGCCGCAAACACGAGGCCAATGGCAAGGTCGCGGAACGCGGCGTTCATGCTCTCGATCTGCCCGACCACCTGGATCGTATTGCCTGGCTTGAGCTGCTTCTGCAGGTCGGTCACCACGCCATTAATGGCGGTGGCGATGGCGCCGAGATCGCGACCCTGCACCGCGGCATAGACCTCATACACCGGCTGGACGTTGGTCTGGTTGGCGTTGGTCGGCACCGAGTCGCGCTTGAGGGTAGCGACGTTGCCGAGCATCCCGGGCACGGGGTTGCCGGCCGTCGACAGGCCGGTCGTTACCGGCGTGTTCACCAGGTCGTCGATGGAACCGACTTCGCGCTCGGGTGTCTGCACCGCAAGGTAATAGGGAATGCCCGAGGTCGGGTCGGTCCAGAAGTTGGGCGACACCTGTTCCGACGAGCTCAAACTGATGTTGAGGTTGTTGGCGATCTGGGTGGCGTTGAGGCCGAGCTGGGAGGCGCGCGCGCGATCGATGGTGGCGTAGAAATCCGGCGCGTTGACCTCCTGCTGCAGGTGGGCGTCGACGATGCCGGGGATCGCAGCGACGCGGCGCCGCAGCTCCTGCGCGACCCGCAGGTTGGTGGCCCGGTCGTAGCCGACGGTGCGCACGTCGATCTGGGCGGGTAGGCCGAAATTGAGGATTTGCGTGACGATGTCGGCGGCCTGGAAATAGAAGGTGTCCTCCGGAAAAGCGGCCGGGAGCACCTCCCGCAGCTTGCTGACGTAGTTGGCGGTCGGCGCATGGCCCTCCTTGAGGGCCACCAGAATGACGCCGTCGTTGACGCCAATGGTCGAGCCGTCGCTGAAGGCGAGGTTATAGGCGCGCGCGGGCAAGCCGATATTGTCGACGATCAGCGCGCGGTCGCTATCGGGAATGATCTCGCGGATCTTGTCCTCGATCGCCTGGAAAATCTGTTCCGTTCGTTCGATGCGCGTTGCCGGCGGCGCGCGGACGTGGAGCTGAATTTGTCCTCCGTCGATCGCGGGGAAGAAATCGCGCCCGACGAGCGTGAACAGCGTCGCGCCGAGTGACAGTACGGCGAGGGCGACAACCGGCAGGATCACCCGATGGCGTACCAGCTCGGTCAGCAGGCGCGAGTAGGCATGCCGAAAATCCTCGAAGCCCCGCTCGAACATCGCATGGCCGCGCGCGAACCAGCCGCGCCGTTCCGCCTCGCCGTGGTGTTCGCCCTTGAGCAGCAGTCCGATCGTAATCGGCGTCAGGGTGCGAGAGAGGCCGTACGACGCGAGCATTGCGAAGACGACGGCGAGGCCGAGCGGGGTGAACAGATATTTGGCTGGACCTTCGAGAAAGACGACGGAAGTGAAGACACAGCTGATGGCGAGGGTCGAGATCAGGGTCGGCACCGCGATCCCGGCGGCGCCGTGCAGGGTCGCCTGCGGCAGCGGCATGCCCTCATCGCTGCGCAGCCGGTGAGTGTTTTCGATCGTCACCGTGGAGTCGTCGACCAGGATGCCGACCGCGAGCGCCAACCCGCCCAACGTCATCGTGTTGAGCGTGTCGCCGATAAAATAGAGGACGACGAGCGAGCCTAGGATAGCGAGCGGAATTGAAATCATGACCACGATGGTCGAACGCCACGATCCGAGAAACAGCAGAATCATGCATGCCGTGAGCACCGCGGCGATCGCACCCTCGCGCAACACGCCTTCGATCGAAGAGGTCACGAACACCGATTGGTCGAACAGCTCGGTGATGCTCATCCCCGCCGGCGCCGCGGCGCGCGAGGTCTGCAGCACCTTCTTGACGCCGTTGACCACGTCAAGGGTGGAGGCGTTGCCGTTCTTGATCACGCTGAGCAGGACGGAGCGGTGCCCGTTCTCGCGCACGATATTCTGCTGCACCATCGATCCGTCCCGGACCTGGCCGATATCCTTGACGAAAACCGTCGCGCCGTTGGTGAATTTGACAGGAATGTTGTTGAGATCGTCGATCGTCGCCGGCGTGGCGTTCGTGCGAACTGTGTACTGGGTGTTGCCGATCTTGGCGGTACCCGACGGCGCGGTGAGGTTCTGGGTGTTCACCGCGTTGACCACGTCCATCGGGGTCAGACCGCGCGCAAGCAGCTTTTGCTGATCGAGGTCGACCATGATCTGACGGTACTTGCCGCCGGCCGGCGTCGGAAAGGTGACGCCGGGGACCGGAGCCAGCTGCTGGCGCAACCGGTAGAGTCCATAATCATAGAGCTGCTGTTCGTTGAGCGTGTCGGACGTCAGGCTGATCTGCAGCACCGGCACGCTCGAGGCGTTGAACTGCACAACGATGGGCGGTTGGATTCCAGGTGGCAGCAGCGCGCGAATTGCGTTCGTGGCGGCGACGATCTGTGCGATGGCGAGATCGAGATTGACGTCCGGCTGAAAGAAGATTTTCTGCACCGACAGCCCGTTGAGCGTCTGCGCCTCCATGTTGCGAATACCGTTGACGTTCGAACTGATCGCGTACTGGCTGTAGGTGGTGACGCGCTGCTCCATCTCCGGGGTGCTCAACCCGGTGTACTGCCAGATGACGGTCACCACCGGGATGTCGATCTCGGGAAAGATGTCGGCCGGCATCGTCCGGATCGCCGCGACGCCGAGAAACAAGATCAATGCCGCCAGCACATAAAACGTGTAGGGCAGCCTTAGCGCGAAGCGGACGATGCCCATGGGTGCACCCGATCGCGCTGCGACGCTAGCGCCGCTATGCGGCGGCACCCGCAGCCGACCGCGCGTGGAGAGTCACCAGAGCGGCGAACCGGTGCACGAAGTCCTGCAGGAACTTCCGCGTAGCTTCGTCGCCGATACGGCCTCGATCGTCAATCAAGTTGGGCTTGAAGGTGATGTAGGCCTCGCCGCCCAGGACGATCATGCCGAGCCCGCCCATCACCGAGCGCAAATGCTGCTGCACCAGTGCCGTGGCAATCGCGCCCGGGGCGGTGCCGGTAATAAAGGCCGGCTTGTCCGCCCATGCGTTCTTGCCATAGGGGCGCGTTCCCCAATCGATCGCGTTCTTGAGCACCGCCGGTATCGACCGATTATGCTCCGGCGTGACGATCAACACGCCGTCGGCCGCGACGAGCCGGCTTTTGAAATGCGTTACCACCGCCGGCAACGGCGCCTCGTGATCCTGATTGTACAGCGGCAGGCCGTCGATGCGCAGGAACACGGCGTCAAACTTGTCCGCGCCAAGGTCGACCAGCGCACGGGCAAGCGTGCGGTTGAGCGAATCCTTGCGGTTGCTCCCGACGATCACAGCGATTTGCGGCCTGGTCATTGCGCCTGACATTTGACAACTCTTCGCGAACAAGGGCTTCTTCCGACGCCATCTCGCTTACTTAGCGTCGGCCGAAAACAGATTTTTTCCAAGCTTGCTGAAACATTCAAAATATTGCTGAGACTGTTAAAACATTTGCGTTACCGAGATCTTGCCGATCCCGCGTCGACGCGATCACCGCACGTGTCCGCAACGCCGTGCCGGCTGTGGGCCGAAGGTAAGCCAGTCCGGCCGCGCACGACCCGCATACCAACGGACGGAAGGGATCATCCGTTGTGGTTAGGAGCGCAGACGAGTGTCGGATGGAAACGCATGGCGCCGACGATAGGTTGGTAACGTGACAAGACCGGGATCGACAAGCCGACAGAGGTTCACATGACCGCCCAAGCTCAAGCAATGTCGTTGCGTTCTCCTGCCGCCGGATCGGGACGCTTCATCGCCGAAACGCGACGGTTTCCGATGCTCGAGCCGCAGGAAGAATACATGCTGGCCAAACGCTGGCGCGAGCACGACGACGACGACGCCGCGCATCGGTTGGTCACGAGCCACCTCCGCCTCGTCGCCAAGATTGCCATGGGGTACCGCGGCTACGGCCTGCCGATCGCCGAAGTGATTTCGGAAGGCAACGTCGGCCTGATGCAGGCGGTCAAACGGTTCGACCCCGATCGCGGGTTCCGGCTCACGACCTACGCCATGTGGTGGATCAGGGCGTCGATCCAGGAGTTCATCCTGCGTTCCTGGTCGCTGGTGCGCATGGGAACGACCGCGAACCAGAAGAAGCTGTTCTTCAATCTGCGCAAGGCGAAGAGCAAGATCTCTGCGCTGGAAGAAGGCGACATGCGCCCCGACCAGGTGCAAGTGATCGCAGACCGCCTTGGCGTCCCCGAACAGGACGTGATCGAGATGAACCGCCGGCTCGGCGGCGATGCCTCGCTCAACGCGCCGATCCGCGATGACGGCGATTCCGGTGAATGGCAGGACTGGCTGGTCGACGAAGCGCCGAGCGCCGAGCGGGTGCTGATGGAAAACGAGGAGTTCGACAATCGTCGCCAGGCGTTGGGCGACGCGCTCGCCGCGCTTACCGAGCGGGAGCGGCGCATCTTCGAGGCGCGCCGGCTCGCCGACGACCCGATCACGCTCGAGGACCTCGCCGACGAGTTCGGCGTCTCGCGCGAACGCGTACGCCAGATCGAGGCCAGGGCGTTCGAGAAGGTGCGCTGCCGCGTGGTCACAGCCCTTGCGGCTGCCGACGCAGCAGCTTCCCGGGTCACCACGTTCGCGCAGCCGGAAACGATGTGGCATTAGGCCCGCGCCGCCGCGGTAACTCCTGTGGTGCGGGGGTTTTTGGCAAAACAGCCGGACCGCCTCGACCGCAAACCTTAGTATGAGCCGCGGCAACCACCGTAGGATGGAGGAATTTGCGGCCGGGGCATTAACTCACGGGGGCCGGACAAGCTTCGAGGAGAATACTCATGTTCTCGAGCCCAACGTCGCTGGATCTCGCTTCGCGTTCCTACGACCCGAGCACGGCCAACACCGGGCTCAACGGGTCTCGGGCGCGGACATTTTCCCAGTTTCCGATCGCCGTAAATCAAGCTGAACGGCACCGGGTCGACATGCGCGAGCGCGAGGCCCGCAAGCCACAGTCACTCGTCAATATCGCTCCCTCGCAGAGCGTCGAGCGGCGCACCATTGCGTGGTCCGAGAGGATGTATGCCGATCTCGTCCAATCGACCGACCACGGACGCGTCGAGTTTCGTTTTCGTGCGCCGGTTCATCTGCTCGTGGCCTACGAGCGCGGCACACGGCGGGAAGGGCAAAGCCTTATCGACGGGTTGCCGCGATCGAGCCTGCGGGATCTCACGCGCAAGCTGACCTTCGTGCCGGCGGGCCACCAGCTCACCGAATGGCATGAGCCGCGCATTCTGCCGCGCATCTCGTACTTCTACTTCGATCCGGCGGTACTGGCTGCCCCATCCGAGCCGGCGCTTGCGACGACGAATTTTGCCCCACGCCTGTTGTTCGAAGACGCGGCGCTGTGGGAGAGCGCGCTCAAGCTCAAGGGGGCGATCGAGGCCGGCAAATGCGACAACCCGCTTTATATCGACGCGCTCGCGGTGATCCTGGCGCACGAAGTCACGCGCCTCAATTCGGCGACACCGGAAACGCCGCTCCGCGGAGGGCTCGCGGGCTGGCAGCAGCGCAACGTCACCGGCTACATCGAAGAGCATCTGGCCGATCAGATCCAGCTTTCCACCCTCGCCGGGATCGCCCGGCTGAGCCCCTATCACTTCTGCCGGGCGTTCAAACGGTCGATCGGCTTGCCGCCGCACCGCTATCACGCGACGCGACGCATCGAGCGCGCGAAAGGCATGCTGGCGAAAGGATCGATGTCGGTCACGGAAGTGGGCTTCGCCCTCGGCTTCGCCCAGACCAGTTCGTTCACAGCAGCCTTCCGGCGGGTGACTGGAATCACTCCGACGGAATATCAGCGCACTTTGGACTAAGTCTGCAGTCGACGCTCGCGATATCAGGAAGGAGCTTGATCATGTCCTTGTTGGCCAATCACGCGCGGATGGGTACGATCGTGCCAATCGCGATAGCAATCCTGATCGGAACGGCGTACGGCAGCGCGTGGGCGGACCCGCCCGTCCCTGCCCCGATGGCGCCGGTAACCGCTCCGATCGGACACGTGCAGCCGAACACCTCAAACGTGCCGACCAATGTGCTGCGCGAGGAAAACGCCCTGGAGGCGCAGGACACCAAACTCGACAAGGAGCTCAACATCTGCACCGGGTGCTGACGGCCGGTTGAGATGCCTTTGAAAGGGTTGCCCCAGCGTATATAAAAGCGTCAAGATCGTTGCCGTAAGGGAGACCACCTCGTTGCCACAACGTGCAACGCCATCACGAGCGGTTCCGCCGGAGGCGCTCATCTTCATCGTCGACGACGACGACGATGTGCGCCGCGCGCTGACCCGGTTGTTCAGCTCGGTCGGTCATCAAGTGAAGGTGTTCGGTTCGGCCGCGGAATTCCTCGCCAGCACGCTGCCCGAAGTGCCGAGTTGCCTGGTATTGGACGTCAGGCTGCCGGGCCTGAGCGGACTCGATTTCCAGGCGGAATTGGCGAAGGCGAACATCTACATCCCGATCGTCTTCATGAGCGGCTATGGGGACGTCCCCATGTCGGTCAAGGCGATGAAGGCGGGTGCCCTCGACTTCCTCACCAAGCCGTTTCGCGATCAGGACATGCTGGACGCGGTCGCCATGGCGCTCGAGCGCGATCGCCGGCGGCGCGAGGCCGACAAACGGGTGTCCGAGCTGCGATCGCGCTTCGATTCCCTCACCCCGCGCGAACGCGACGTCATGGCCCGGGTTACCGCGGGCATGATGAACAAGCAAGTCGCAGGCGACCTCGGGGTCAGCGAAATCACCGTGAAGATTCATCGCGGCCACGTCATGCGAAAGATGGACGCGCGGTCGCTGGCTGATCTCGTGAAAATGGCGGAAACCTTGCGCGAGGCGAAACTTCGAACGTCAGCGGGCGGCTCGCCGGCCGCCGCGCCGGCGGGTTCGGCCCAATAGGGATCGTCGGCCCGTATCGAGGAAAGGAGGAATACCCACAATCTCATACCTAGGGGTGATTCCGTCCCAGTCCGTGCGACATATGTTGCAGGCTGGGCGGGTGCGACAAGAAGAGGAGTTTCGGCTCGTCTTGAACCGAAAGGACCAACAATTGCAAAATTCCCCGATTGTCTCGATCATCGACGATGATCAGGGGGTGCGGCACGCGGTTCAACGGCTGATGCGCTCGCGCGGTTTCGTTGCTCGCGCCTTTGCTTCGGCGGAAGAATTCCTCCAGTCGCCCTCCCTCCATGAGACCGTGTGCGTCATTACCGACATCCAGATGCCCGGCATGACCGGGATCGAGCTGCACGACTTCATGATCAAGCAGGGTCCGCTTCTGCCGGTGATCTTTCTCACCGCATTTCCCGACGAGCGGATCGAGAAGCGTGCGCTCGACGCGGGTGCGCTCGGATTCCTGACCAAACCGTTCGATGCAAAAGCGCTCATCAGCCTGGTCGATTCCGCGCTACAGATAGGGAACAGCGCATAAAGCGGCGACGACTTTTCTTCCAAGCGCCGTCGTGCCAGAGCAGCTCTTTTCTGAAAGTCGTTCTTCGTTAATTGCTGCTCCTTCGTCTTGTCATGTCATGCCAAGCGTCGCGCTTGTGCCTCGGCTGACTCTCCACATCGTCATGGCCGGGCTTGTCGAGCACAAGGCCGGGCATGACGGGTGAGGGTCAGCGGCGGCTGGCATTATAGGTACGCGCCCGGCATCGCATTGCGGCAATAATCGCCAAATCGGCGCAAGATCAACCCAATATTCGTCGAGCCTCTTCTTATATTTTCTCGTGAAAGCAGTAATCGATCAGTAATCACGCTATCGCCAGGAGGCCGTCATGAAGAAGGCAGTCATGCTCATTCCCATTGTGCTCGCGTTGGCGGCGGCAAGCCCCGCCCTGGCGCGCACGTACCATCACCGTTCCGACCCGGCGCCCTACGGCCATGTCGAGTCCGACTGGGGACCGCCGACCAACTGGAACGACATCGAAATCAGCCACCCGGAAGGCGGCATGTGATCGCGGCCATCTTGGGCGAGGACATCATGGGTACTGATCCAAATCCCTCAAAGGAACGCCGCATGAGCTCGACATCGCGCCGGCCTATGGGTTCGAGGAGCAGCGCGTGGGTCATTGCGGCGGTCACCGTTGCGACCGCGTCGATGTTGGATCTGAACCCCATCCGGGACGGGCTCACGGACGACGTGATTTCTCCGTCGTGCCGCATCGGCTCGCTGCAGTCCTGGCAAGGGCTGCCCTGCGTCATTTCCGAACGGGACCGCTTCGACCAGAGAAACGGCGGGTAGTCGCAACGAACAACATCGGAGGTCGTCATGCTCCGCGAACAGATAGTCAACTTTCTCGAGGCGGCGATCGTGTTTTTGCTGGCGACGAATGCGGCCAGTGTCCTTGCCGCGCTTTACGCCATGCGGTTGGCGAACGCGGTGTCGTTGGCGCCCCAATCCAAGGGCGTGATCGCACGCCGGCTCGACGCGATGATCCGCCGGGTAAGCTGACGTCGCAGCGCACCGCACGGCGCACGGATGCGGCCCGCTCACGACTCGGATGCACGCACTGGCAGCGCGAACTCAAGGACAGTCCCGCGAGGAGTATTCGGCGACGTCCAGATGCGGCCGCCATGCGCTTCGATGATCGACCGGCAGATCGCCAGTCCCATGCCCATGCCGCTCGACTTAGTCGTATAGAACGCATCGAACAGATGTTCGGCCACGTTCGGGGCGAGGCCCGGGCCGGAATCGGCGATCGCGACATGCACCTGGCCCGACCCGTTTGCCGACGTGTCGATCAGCAGTTCGCGCGCGCCATTGTCCTCCGAGCTCATCGCCTCGACGGCGTTGACGACCAGGTTGAGCAAGACCTGCTGCAATTGAACCCGATCGCCGTCGAGCGGCGGCACGTCGCTTGCGAACCGGGTCTTGAGCGAAATGCCGTTCTTGATCATTTCGTTCCTCATCAGATCCAGGACCTCGCGGGTCGCCTCGTTGAGATCGAACAGGACCTTGCGTGGCGGCGTTTTCTTGACGAATGCGCCGGTCCTGGCGACGATCTCGCTGGCCCGGTTTGCGCCGCGCACCACGTCCTCGAGGATCTGCCGTATTTCGTCGACATCGACCGGCTGGGCGTCGAGGAAGCGCAAGGCAGCCTGGGCGTTGGTGACCACGCCGGTGATCGGCTGGTTGACTTCATGGGCAATCGAGGCGGTGAGCTGCCCCATCGTGGCGACGCGGTTGGCATGGGCGAGCTGGTTCTCTGCATCGCGAATTTTATCGGAGGCCAGCATCAGCTCCGTGATGTCGCGGGCGACTAGAAGCGCGGCTTCCACCCGATCCGATTCCAGCTGCAGCGGGGAATAAGTGACGACCCAGTATTTGCGGCCCCCTGGGCTGTCGATCCATTCAGCAAAGCTCGCCGACTCTCCGGAAAAGCACCGGTCCAAACTCGGCTTGGATAGCCGGTCGAACAACTCCCGACCGATAAGGTCACGGGCATGCATCCCGACGATCGTATCGGCCGGAACACCCCAAACCTCCTCGTAGGTCGGATTGACCTGGCAATAGCGATAATTTGTATCTATGACCGAAACCAAGTCGGGTAGGCATTCGAAGGTCCGCCGGTTGAGAGTTTCCGTACGTTTGCGCGCGCTGATATCTTCGCATACCACCAGGATGACCGGGCTCCCCTTCATCGCCATCGCTCTCGCCGTTTCCCGGACCCACAGCATCGTTCCGTCTTTGCGCAGCTTACGGGCTTCCCAGCTCATGGATTGACCGGGCGCCTCAAGGCACTTGGCGGCGTTTCGCTCGATCATGGGCCGGTCGGCCGGGTGAAACACGTCCAGCACGGAACGGCCCACCAGCTCGTTGACCGAGTAGCCCAGCTGCTCGGCGCCGAAGGGGTTGACGGAGAGCACGCTGCCGCCCGCGTCGACCATGAAGTACATAGTGGGATTGTGTTCGAACACGGCGCGCCATCGTTCCTCGCTCTCCCGCAGTGCCTCCAGCGTGCGGCGGCGATTTTCAATGTCGCTGGCGATCCCGTACCATTTCGCGATCGTTCCCCGCTCGTTGCGGATCGGCATCAGGCGCAGCACGAACCAGCGATATTCTCCGCCGGCGCTGCGAAGACGCGCCTCCTTCTCGAACGCTTGACCGGCCGCAAGAACGGCGTGCCATTCTTCCGGGCGGCGATCCTCGGGGTGCAGCGCGTTCATCCAGCCCCAGCCACGCAATTGCTCCGCCGCGAAACCGGTGTACTCACGGAAGCGTTGATTGGAGAAATCGACCGCGCCGTCCGGCGCCGCATTCCAGACCAGGGCGCGGATCGAATCGAGGAGATTAGCCAGCTCGTCTCGCCTGGCCCGTAGGCGCCGCACGAGACCGCCGACAAGCAACGAGGTGATGAGGAACGCTGCGGCCGTGAGAATATCTTCCTGATAATCGATGCGAAAGGAATAAACCGGAGGGGCAAAAAGATAGGCCAGGCATCCCAGCGCAATCAGGGAAACGACAACCGGCGTGATGAAGTTGCCCACAACCGACAAAAGCACGATCAGGATCAAATAGGCGAAAGCCGTCGAAACCAGGCGGAAGTCCAGCCAAAAGCACAGCCACGTCAGCAATGCCAGTGCGGCGAGGCCGAGCAGGAGATAGAGGACCTCGTGCCCCAATTCGGTGCTTGCAACACGATTAATTCGCATCACCTATCCGCCGAAGTCTTGCGCCCGCGCCCGAGCGATCGCGCGGCTTGGACGAAAACCCTAGTGCCGCGAACCCGAAGTTCGCACTACAAATTGCCGCGAGTCGGATTGCGAACTTCGGGTTCAAAGCGGCACTAGAATCATGGGTCTTGCTAGTGTCGTTCGATTCCGAAGTTCGCATCGGACGTGCCGCGAGGTTCGGCGAACTTCGGAATCGGGACACTAGGGAACATAGTGCCCGGCTGGGCGCCCGGAAAGAAGCCGCACCCTTTCTCTCGGTTTTCGGCCAATTCGCTTTATCCGCATTGCTGCGACTGATCGATTCTTGCTCTCATCGGCGGACGCAGCGCACTCACCGCTCGGAAGGGCGCGCCGGCACCTCGAACTGAAACACGGCGCCGCGAGGAGTGTTCGGGCCCGCCCGCAAGCGACCTCCGTGCGCCTCGACGATAGAACGGCAGATAGCCAATCCCATGCCCATACCGCCGACTTTGGTTGAATAGAACGGGTCGAACACGCGCTCCGGAACATCCGATCTCAGCCCCGGCCCGGAGTCCGCTACTGCCACGCGCACGCCGGTCCTTCCCTCCTCGCTCGTGGCGATCAGCAACTCGCGTGACTTGTCGGTGTCCGACCCCATCGCCTCAACGGCGTTCATGATCAAATTGAGCAATACCTGCTGAAGCTGGATCTGGTCGCCATGCACGGATGGTAGATCATCAGCGAGGTCGAGCTTGAGCGAGATCCCGTTCCTGACCATTTCGCTCCTGGTCAGCGCGATAACTTCCTGGATCGCCTCGTTGATGTTCACAGGTTGATTGCGCGTCGGCGTCTTGTTGATCAGTGCGCGGATGCCGGCGACGATCTCGCCCGCCCGATTGCCTTCTTTTACGATATCGTCGAGGCTCTGCCGTATCTCGTTTAGGTCCAGGGGCTGCATCGCGAAGAAGCGCAGGGCAGCCTGGGCGTTGGTAACGACGCCGGTGATCGGCTGGTTGACTTCATGGGCGATCGAGGCGGTGAGCTGCCCCATGGTGGCGATTCGGTTGGCATGGGATAGCTTGTTTTGTGCATCCTGACGGGCCTCTTCGGCGCGCCGAAGTTCGGTCACGTCGATGGTCGTTCCGACGAATTCGACGACATCGCCGGCTGCATCCAAAACGGGATGGCCGACGACGTGGACGTACTTGATGGTGCCGTCCGGGTGGCAGACGCGATAATCCATTTCGAAGTCGGTTCGTTCGCGGGAGCTTCGCTCGATGATCTTCCTCGTCATGGGGCGGTCGTCGGCATGGATGCGCAGCATCCAATCGCGCCAGGACGGCATGCCGCCGGCCGGCTCGAACGCGAACAGCCGGTAGTGCTCCTCGGACGAATGGACCGGCTTGCGGTTCGCGTAGTCGATTGCCCAGCTACCGGCGTGGCTTAGCCGCTGCGCTTCCGCCAGATAAGCTTCGCTCCGCCGCAGAGCCTGTTCGACGTGCTTGCGGTCTTCAATATCGGTTGCCGCTCCATACCACTTTACGATTTTCCCCGCCTCGTCGCGCAGCGGCACGCCATGAATCAAATGCCAGCGATATTGCCCGTCGGCTCTTCGCAACCGCACTTCATTCATCACCGGTTCGCCGCTTGCCAGCGCTGCGAGTCGTATTTGCTGATGTTTACCGACGTCTTCCGGATGGTACGCCGCCGTCCAGCCGGACCCCTGCGCATCCTGAGCGGATATGCCCGTGTATTCCGACCAACGCCGACTGACGTAATCAAACGCGCCGTCGGGGCGGCAGCTCCAGACCAATGTGGGAATAGTGTCGATGACCAGTCGCAGCTGCTCCTCGCTCTTGCGCAGCGCTTCTTCGGCACGCCTGCGTTCATCGCGCGTCCGCGCCGCATCGCCCCTGATCCGCCTGCGTTTGCCGGTGTGGGCCGTCCGCGCACGATTCATGCGCATTCCGATAAATCAAAAGGACGCAAAGGGCTCGGCTTCAACGCGCCTGGCCTGTGCGACATTGATCGTGAGAGTCGGTGGGATTCGAAGGCACGCGCCGCTTCGCTGAGCGCCTGCGGCCTCGGAAGGCTACCGATCAATTCGGTCGGGACTGCCACAGCCAAGCGCTCCGCGACCCTCGCCCCAGCGCAATCTTAGGCCGGGATAAGCCTGAATCAACCGTGTCATCTGCCGTCGAGGGCAATGCGAACGCGTGAGCTCCCGTCGTGAACGCGGGCGATCCGACAACTACACCCCTCGTTTTTGGTCGCTCGCATGGTCGCAAGTGTGGGGGGATACCCGAAAAATAGCCGCGGGGCCGTCCCATGCTTACTGTAGATTGCTTCATCAAGTGTTTTTTGCGCATTAATTCATGCGTTTTCTTATGCCGTGGCAGTTTCCTGCTCCACAGCTTAGGTAAGGTGGGCTTGGTCGTGACAATGACGTTGGGCCGTGCCCGTTCAGGCAGGCAATGCCGGGGAGCTTTATCCGTGATAGACTGGTTTCGAGTGGGTAGACGCAATTGCAGGCGAGGAACATCAGCGTCCTCGCCCCGGTCGTAATGGCGAAGCGGCTGCGTCACGGAGGGTGACATTTGAGCCCACCCCTACCAGTCGGCGCGCATGGGGAGGACACGCTCCAGGTGTCATGGCAGGACCACGAACGCGTGTTCCGCCGAGAATGGCGTACAGGTGCCGACGGCAAGCGCAGCGCCGTCCTGGTCGTAGTCCCCGCCACCGAGCAGCGGACATCCGGCGAGCTCGATCGGCTCGCTCACGAATATGAATTGAAGGATGAGCTGGAGGGCGCATGGGCGCTCCGACCGCTGGACCTCGCACGTGAAGACGGCCGGACCGTGCTGGTGCTCGAAGATGCGGCCGGCGAGCCGCTCGAGGCGCTGCTCAGCGCGCCAATGGACGTGGGGAGATCCTTGGGGCTCGCGATCGGCATCGCTGCTTCAGTGGCGAAGCTCCACCAGCGCGGCTTCGTTCATAAAGACATCAGGCCGGACAACATCCTGGTGAACTGCGCGGACGGAAGGGTGCGGCTCACGGGCTTCGGCCTCGCCTCGCAACGGCCGCGCGAACGCCAAGCACCGGAGCCGCCGGAGTTCATCGCCGGCACGCTCGCCTACATGGCGCCGGAACAAACCGGACGCATGAACCGCTCGATCGATTACCGCAGCGACCTCTACTCGCTCGGCGTCGTATTTTACCGGATGCTCACCGGTCACCTGCCGTTCACGGCATCCGATCCCCTGGAATGGGTCCATTGTCATATCGCCAAAAAGCCCGTTGCCCCGCGCGAGCGGTCGGAGAGGGTGCCGGCCCCAGTCTCCGACATCATCATGAAGCTGCTCGCCAAGACCGCGGAGGAGCGTTACCAGACTGCAACCGGCGTCCAGAGCGACCTTCGGCGCTGCCTTGACGAATGGGAGCGTAACGGGCGCATCGAGCCGTTTCTGGTCGGCAAGCACGACACACCCGACCGGCTGCTGATACCCGAGAAACTGTACGGGAGAGCGCGCGACGTCGAGACTCTGCGCGCGGCGTTCGATCGCGTCGTCAACAGCGGCTCTTCGGAGCTGGTGCTGCTCTCGGGTTACGCCGGGATCGGCAAATCCTCGGTCGTGCATGAACTGCATAAGGTGCTCATACCGTCCCGCGGACTCTTTGCATCCGGCAAATTCGACCAATACAAACGCGACATACCTTATTCCACGGTGGTGCAGGCGTTTCAGAGCCTTGTCCGATCGCTTCTCAGCAGGAACGACGCGGAGCTTTCGAGCTGGCGCCAAGCGCTTGTGGAGGCACTGGGACCGAACGGCCGCCTGATCGCCGACCTGATTCCCGAACTCAAGCTCATCATCGGCGAGCAGCCGCCCATCCCCGAACTCGAGCCACAACAGGCACAAGGCCGCTTCCAGCTCGCCGTGCGACGCTTCGTCGGCGTGTTTGCCCGACCGGAACACCCGCTCGCTCTTTTCCTCGACGATTTGCAATGGCTCGACTCGGCGACGTTGGACCTGATCGAGCATCTGCTGACCCATCCGGACGTTCGCCACCTGCTGTTGATCGGCGCCTACCGAGACAACGAGGTCGATTCCGCTCATCCCCTGATGCGCAAGCTTGAAGCGATCAAGCGCACCGGCGCGCAGGTCGAGGAAATCACGCTTGCTCCGTTCGCCCGCGAACATCTCGGACAATTGATTGCCGACGCGCTGCGGTGCGAGAAAAAGAAAGCGGTGCCGTTGGCGCGGCTGGTGCACGATAAGACGGCCGGCAATCCGTTTTTCGCCATTCAGTTTCTTCAGGCGCTCGGGCAAGAGGGGCTGCTCGTCTTCGATCACGACGCGGCGCACTGGTCGTGGGATCTCGGCCGCATTCACGCGAAAGCTTACACCGACAACGTGGCGGACCTCATGGTCGGCAAGGTTACGAGCCTGCCGGCCGAAACGCAGAAGGCGTTGCAACTCGTCGCCTGTCTCGGCAATTCCGCCGAGCTCGCGCTGCTTTCGATAGTACTGCAGGCCTCGGAGGAAAATGTCCACGCGGTGCTGTGGCCGGCGGTTCGCCAGGAGCTGATCGAGCGGCTCCCAGGCGCCTACCGGTTCGTCCACGACCGCATTCAAGAGGCGGCCTATTCATTAATTGCGGGCGCAGCGCAGGCCGAGACCCATCTTCTGATCGGCCGCGTGTTGGTTGTGAGGACGCCGGAGGAGAAGATCGAAGAGACGATCTTCGAGATCGTCAACCAGCTCAACCGCGGCACAGCTTTGATGACTGCGCGCGACGAGCGCGAGCGCCTCGCCGAGCTCAACCTGCTCGCGGGACGTCGTGCCCGGGCGTCGAGCGCCTATAGTTCGGCACTCGCCTATCTCACCGCCGGCGCCGCCCTGTTGCCGGAGGATGCGTGGGAGCGTCGGCACGAGCTGACATTTGCGCTGGAGGTCCAGCGCGCCGAATGCGAGTTCCTCACCGGTGCGCTGACTGCCGCGGAGGACCGCTTGACGACCCTGTCGGTACGAGCCGCCACGACGCTCGAACGTGCGACCGTCGCCTGCCTGAGCGTCGATCTGTACACGACACTCGATCAGAGCCGCCGCGCGGTAGCGGTGGGCCTCGCCTCCCTACGTCATCTCGGTATCGACTGGCCGCTGCATCCGACGGAACACGAAGCGCGACACGAATACGAGCGGATCCGATCGTGGGTCGGGAGCCACAGCATCGAGGACCTTGTCCATCGTCCGTTGATGACCGATCCGGAGTCCCTGGCGATCGTCGACATCCTGACCAAAATCGCGATGCCGGCGGCGCTTGCCGACGTCAATCTCTACGTCCTGGTCGTCTCCCGCGTGGTCAATCTCAGCCTTGAACGCGGCCACAGCGATGGTTCGTGCTTTGCCTATGAATCGCTCCTCGCGGTGGCCGGCGGGTACTACGGCGACTACGACATCGCATTTCGCTTCGGGCGACTCGGTTATGACCTGGTCGAACGGCGAAGGTTGCGGCGCTATCCGGCCAGGATCTACGTCAACTTTGGAAATCTCCTGTCGTGGACGCAAAATATCCGCGCTGGCCGTGACGTGCTGCGCCGCGCGTTCGACACCGCAAACTCGATGGGCGATCTGCCGTATGTTGCGTTCGCCTCCTACTCGTTGATCACGAATCTACTCGCGGCCGGGGATCCGCTGGCCGATGTGCAACGCGCGGCCGAGCAAAGTCTCGCGCTCGCACAGCAGATACGATTCGGCCTCGTTGTCGACATTGCGTCCACGCAGCTCGCGCTTGTTCGGACGCTACGCGGGTTGACGCCGCAATTCGGCTCCTTCGACGATCCACACTTCGACGAACGTCGCGTCGAGCATCGTTTCTCCAACAATCCGGATCTTTCGCGTGCGGAGTGCTGGTATTGGATCCGAAAGGTACAGGCGCGCTATCTTGCCGGCGACTTCGCGCCCGCCGTCGATGCGTCGGCGAGAGCGCGCCGGCTGCGGTGGTCGACGCTGTCGAATCTCGAAGTCGCGGAATATGACTTCTACGCCGCCTTGTCTCTCGCGGCATTCGCCGATTCGACCGCAGCGGATGCACGCCAGCAGCACGTCGAAGCGGTCGCTGCGCATTACCGGAAAATCCAGATCTGGGCCGAGCACTGCCCTGAGAGTTTTGAAAACCGGGCCGCGCTGGTGGGCGCCGAGATTGCCCGCTTGGAGGGCCGCGACCTCGACGCCCGACGTCTATACGAACAGGCCATCCGCTCGGCCCGTGTAAACGGCTTTGTCCACAACGAGGCGCTCGCTTACGAAGCGGCCGCGCGCTTTTACGCGGCAGGTGGCTTCGACGAAACCGCGAGTCTCTACATGCGAAATGCGCGACGCTGCTACCTTCGTTGGGGCGCCGATGGCAAGGTAAGACAGCTCGATCAATCATACCAGCAGCTCATATATGAGCCGCCTGTTGCTGAGCCGACCAGCGTGATCGGGGCATCGGTCGAACGCCTGGATCTCGCGACCGTGATCAAAGTTTCGCAAGCGGTGTCGGGCGAGATCGTCCTCGAGAAAATGATCGACACGCTCATGCGCACTGCGATGGCGCAGGCGGGCGCCGAGCGCAGCCTCTTGATCCTTTCACGAGGGACCGAGCGGCTTGTGGCCGCCGAAGCCACGACCACGGGCGACGCGGTGACCGTGCAGTTGCGCGAGCAAGTCGCGACCGCGGACGCGTTGCCGGAGTCGGTCCTCCACTATGTCATGCGCACCCAGGAGAGCCTCATCCTCGACGACGCCGGCGCGCAACCCTCGTTTGCTGCCGATCCTTACATCAGCCGACACCGCGCCCGCTCCATCCTCTGCCTGCCGCTCCTCAATCAGGCCAAGCTGATTGGGGCGCTCTACCTCGAGAACAACCTGGCGCCGCGCGTGTTCGCGCCGGCCCGGCTCACGGTACTCAAGCTGCTCGCCTCGCAGGCGGCGATCTCGCTCGAGAATACCCGTTTGTACCGCGATCTCGCCGAACGGGAGGCGAAGATCCGGCAACTGGTCGACTCCAACATCATCGGGATTTTCATCTGGGATTTCGACGGACGCATTCTTGATGCCAACGACGCATTTCTTCGCATGGTGAACTATGACCGCGAGGACCTGGTCTCCGGCCGCATACGATGGGCGGAGCTGACGCCACCCGAGTGGCGCGACCGCAACGAGGCCAGGATCGCAACGCACAGAACCAGCGGTCACTTTCCGCCATACGAGAAGGAATATACCCGAAAGGACGGCACTCGGGTGCCGGTGCTGATGGGAGGGGCGACTTTCGAACAGGGCGGCAACCAGGGTATGGCCTATGTGCTCGATTTGACCGAGCGCAAGCGGGCTGAATCCGAGGCCCGCGAGGGCGAGCGGCGCTACCGCGAGGCGCAGATGGAACTGGCGCACGCGAACCGCCTCGTCACGATGGGGCAGCTCACCGCCTCGATCGCCCATGAAGTCAACCAGCCGATCACCGGCATCGTCACCAACGCCCACGCGGCCTTGCGCTTCCTCGACGCACAGCCGGTCGATATCGACGAAGTTCGGATGGCGCTCGAGGACATCGTCAAAGGGGGCAACCGGGCGGGCGACGTCATTGGGCGGATCCGTGATCTGATCAAAAAGGCGCCGCCGCGAAGCGATCGCCTGGACATCAACGAAGCAATCCGCGAAATCATCGAGCTCGCCCGCGGCGAAATGTCGAGCAGCGGTGTGCCGGTGGAGACCGCGCTGACCGATTATCTGCCGCACATCCGCGGTGATCGAGTCCAGCTGCAGCAAGTGGTGCTCAATTTGATCCTCAATGCCGTCGAAGCGATGGCCGGGGTGACTCAGGAATCGCGAAACCTGCTGATTATGACCGAAAAGGCGGAGTCCGGCGGCGTGCTCGTATCCGTGCGAGATACCGGGCCGGGACTGCCGCCGACGCCGGTCGAACGCCTGTTCGAGCCGTTCCATACCACCAAGCCGAACGGCATGGGCATGGGGCTGTCGATTTGCCGGTCGATCGTCGAGGCGCACGGCGGGCGAATGTGGGTGAGCGCGAACGCCCCGCGGGGCGCTGTGTTTCAATTCAGGCTCCCGGCCGATTCCAGTCCGGCGTCCTGACGGAGAAAGCTGCCATGTTCGACGCGCTCGATCGTCAGACGAGGCTGACCGTAAACCAGAAGAAGATCATCGCCACGGCGATGCTGGGCGATGCGTTGGAGTTCTTCGACTATTTGCTGATCGGGTACGTGTTGGCCTTCCTGATCGGACCCTGGAAACTCACGCTAGGCCAGTCGGCCGTGGTACTCCTCTCTTCCGGCGTGGGTGCTATCATCGGCGCTTATCTGTGGGGCTGGATTGCCGACCGCATCGGCCGGCGCACGGTATTTATCGTCACGGTGCTGAACTTCTCGATCGCCACCGGTCTGCTCTATTTCACCCCGGACAACGGCTGGATCTATCTCAGCGTCGTGCGCTTCTTCGTCGGGCTGGGTGTGGGCGGCCTCTACTGCGTGGACCTCCCGCTTGTGCAGGAGTTCGTGCCGGCTTCCAAGCGCGGCTGGGTGGGCGGGCTGGTGACCGCCGTCATTCCCCTGGGCGTTGGCCTGGGTGGCTTGCTCGCCGCTTTCGTCGGACCGATCGACTGGCGACTCTTGTTCCTGATCGGCCTGTTGCCGGCGTTGATGGTCCTGCTGGTGCGCGTCTGGGTGCCTGAATCGCCGCGTTGGCTGGCACGACAGGGACGACTAGAGGAAGCACGCAGCTCGCTCGCCTGGGCACTGCAGGTGGACCCCGCGTCGCTGCCGCTGCCGCGCAGCGAGCAGAACAGCGTGATCAAGACCGATTGGTTCGACCTCTTCAAACATCGGCGAAGCCTCCTGGTGTCCTGGCTGGGCAACCTCGGTGTGCAGACCGGCATCTATGGCGTGGTGCTGTGGGCGCCCTCGCTGTTCGTGCTGATCCTCAAGGTCTCCCCGCAGGAAGCTGCACAAATGATGATTCTGCTGAGCGCATCCGATTTCATCGGCCGCCTCAGCTTCTCCTGGCTGTCCGAGAGCCTCGGCCGGTGTCGGTCCGGCGGGTTGCTGGGCTTCGGCGCCGGGCTCTTGTTGATTCTCGCGGGCTACCAGTACGATGGAACGATTTTCGGCTTTTCGGCTTTGTGGCTGATCCTGGCGGCGGCCGTATTTTTCGCCGGCGGCGGCTGGGCCGTAGTCGGTCCCTATGCCGCGGAGATCTGGCCCTCGCACTTGAAGACAACCGGCATGGGCTCGGCCTATGGTTTCGGCGGCATCGGCAAGATCACCGGACCGTTGGGTCTCGCCCTGATCCTGGGCTCCAATAATTACCTGAAGCCCGACGTGCCGCTGACCGAGATACCAATGTTCTTCCTTTATCTCGGCTGTTGGTTCCTGATGGCCGGCGTGGTCTATAATTTCTTCGGGTTGGAAACCCGGGGCAAGACCTCCGAGGAGATCGATCGCGAGCTGGTTGCCGCGAAATGAAACTGCAAGAGCGCAGATTTGGACAGTTTCACCGCGATGCGGCGATCACCTTGTCAGGCGTGAACGGCACCGAGCGCAGCCGCGCGCCGGTCGCCTCGAACGCCGCGCCGGCGATCGCCGAAGGCACCACCGCGCAAGTCGGCTCGCCGCCGCCCCACGGGACGGTCTCCGGCCGATCAATGAGGTCGATCACCACCTCCGGGATTTCCGGGAAGGTCAGAATCGGATAGCTCGCCCAGTCGAGGCTCGTGACCATCGAGCGGTCGAAGGTCACCTGCTCTTTGAGCACGCGGCTCACCGTCTGCACGATGCAGCCTTCGATCTGGTTGCGCAACCCATCCGGGTTGATGATCTGCCCGCAGTCGTGCGCCACATAGAAGCGCTTGGGCGCGAGCACGCCGCTCTTGCGGTTGACCTCGACCTCGGCGACGACCCCGACATAAGTGCGAACCAGCTCGTATTTGACATAGGCGATCCCGCGCCCGGTCACGACATCCGCGTTGCGGTCGGGCTTCGGGCGCTCGCGCCATTGGCTCAATGTGGCCAGCCGCTCGAGCAGCTCGCGGCCGCGGGCGTCGGCGATGTATTTCAGGCGAAACTCGAGCGGGTCGGTATCGAGCGCAGCGGCAATCTCGTCGATGAAAGACTCGTTCGCGAACGTGTTCTGCAAGCGGCCGGGTGAGCGGATCCACGCGGGTCGCAGCGGCGTCGAAGCCAGCCGATGCGCCGTCGTCGTTGTATTCGGGAAGGCATAGGGGATTGCCAAATCGTTGAGCACGCCGCCGGGATTGAGCTTGCCGAGGCTGTCGAGCCCGGCGAGATCGGCGCCGGTCAACGCGACCAAGCCGGCGCCGCCGTCGGGCACGAATAGTTCCGATTCCCAGGCGGCAACCTTCCCGGCGGGATCGATCGCCGCCCGCAGGTCGAGAAGCGTCGGCGGCCCCTTGGGATCCCAGCCGTGCTCGTCCGCGCGCATCCACTGCACGCGCACGGGCCTGCCCACGGCGCGCGCGAGCAGCGCGGCGTCCGACGCCGCATCTTCGTGACCGTTGCGGCCGTAGCAGCCCGCGCCTTCGAGATAAATACAGCGCACGTCATCGTCGGAGATCGCAAGCGTCGCGGCAAGCTGCTTGCGCAGATCGTGGGTCGCTTGCGAGGCGGTCCAGCAGGTGAGCTTGCCGTCGGCAAAGGTTGCGACGGCACAAGAAGGACCAATCGATCCATGGGTGTGAATGGCGAAATCGTAGCTCGCAGACAGCTTGCGCGGCGATGCGTCGAACGCCACGCGCGAGGCGCCGGTCCGGCTGGTCACGTCGTCGCGGACGATCGGGGTGCTGCGAACGTGCTCCCAGATCCTGCTCTGTTCGGGCAGTCCGTCCCACTTCGACCAGGTCACTTGCAACTGCTGGGCGCCCTTGATCGCGCTCCATTCGCTCTCGGCAACGACGGCGAGGAAGTTCTTGATCCGAACCACTTTCACCATGCCGGGAATATGCGCAACGGAGGACTCGTCGCAGGAGACGAGCGTGGCGCCGAAACCGGAAGGCCGCACGACCCGGCCGTGCAACATGCCGGGCAGCTTGAAATCCTGCATGAAGGTGAAACGCGCATACACCTTGTCGGGGATGTCCAGGCGGCGCACGGGCTTGCCGACGATCGTGTAGTCGGCGGGGGGCTTCGTCGGCGCGTGCGTGTCGATGTCGAGCGCCAACGTGGCGGCGTCGAGGACGCTGCCGATCGGCAATCGCTGCCCGCTTTGGTTGCTTATTATCCCGTCGCGGATCGAGAGCGTCGAGATATCGTCTCCCAGCCGCGCGGCCGCTCGGCGCAGGATGACGCGGCGCGCGGTGGCGGCCGCCAGCCGCAGCTGCATCCCGCCGTTCTGGATGGAGAAGCTCCCCGACGTGGTTCCCTGATCCGGCGTAAGCGCGGTGTCCCCTTGGATGAGCGCGACGTGGCTCATCGGTACATCGAGCTCCTCGGCGACCATCTGGGTGAGTGCGGTGCGCACGCCGGTGCCGAGATCGACCTTGCCGGAATAAACCTTGACGCGACCGTCCGTCGCGACGGCAAGGAAACCGTCGACGCGATCCGGCGATAGCGTTTTGGCTCCGGCGGACGCTTGAGCCCCGGCACGCTGCAACGGCAGGCTGAAGGCAACGATGAGCGCGGCGCCGCTTTGCAGGAGGGCGCGTCGATCGATCATCCGGTTCATCCTCTCAAGCGCCGGCCGCGCGCATGACCGCGCGCACGATGCGCAAGTGTGTGCCGCAGCGGCAAAGGTTGTTTGCCAGCTCGGCCTTGAGCTGCTGCTCGCTGGGTTTGGGATTGCGCGCGAGGAATGCGGCCGACTGCATGATCATGCCGTTGATGCAGTAGCCGCACTGCACTGCCTGCTCGTCGATGAAAGCTTGCTGAAGCGGATGCGGCGCGGCATCGGTGCCGAGCCCCTCGAGCGTAACGATCCGCCGTGTTACGGCCGAGAGCGGCGTCACACAGGACCGTACCGCCGCCCCGTCCACATGCACCGTGCAGGCACCGCACTGGCCGAGGCCGCAGCCGAAGCGCGGCCCATGCAGGCCAAGCTCGTTGCGCAGAACGTAAAGCAGCGGGGTATCGGGGTCATCGACCGCAACGGAAACCGTTCGGCCGTTGACGTTGAGGGATCGGGTCGCCACGGGCGATCCTCGCGTTAATCAGGCGGCGGCGAGGCTGCGCGCCGGCGGCGCCATGAACTCCGGGCCGACCGGATCGGTGACCGTCGCGGCGAGGATGCGATCGATCTCCGCCTTGGCGGCGTCATCGAGCGCCCACCCGCTGACCTCGTCGATGGGCGCGAGCTGGCCGGGGTGGCGGGCGCCCCACAAAGCGGTGGTGATCCCCCGGTCGAGCATCCAGCGAACCGCCAGGTGGATCACGCGCTTGCCGAAGCGACGGCGGGCAAGTTCATCGAGGCGTTCCACGGCGGCGAGATATTGCGCGAACCGCGGCTGCTGGAACTTGGGATCGCTGCGGCGAAGGTCGTCGCCGGTGAATTTTGTCTCGGCCTGCATGCGCCCGGTCAGGAGCCCGCGGCACAGCGCGCCGTAGCCGAACATCGCAATGCCATTCCTGCGGCAGTAGGGCAGAATCTCGGCGTCGATGCCGCGCTCAAACAAATTATACGGCGGTTGGAGGACGTGGATCGGCGCCACCCGCCGGAACAGCTCCATCTGCGCGACGGAGAAATTGCTCACGCCGATCGCGCCGATCTTGCCCTGTTCGAACAGGCTGCGCATAGCACCGGCCGTTTCTTCCATCGGCACCACCGGATCGGGCCAGTGCACCTGGTAGACGTCGATATGGTCGGTTTGCAGCCGCCGCAGCGAATCGTCGACCTCTTTGAGAATGCGCGCACGGCTGGCGTTGCGAAAAACCGTTCCGTCCTGCCACTCCAGCCCCACCTTCGTGGCGATGCGCACGCGGGCGCGCAGGTTGCCCGCGGCAAGCGCCTTGCCGACGATTTCCTCGGAACGTCCGAACCCATAGGCGGGCGCGGTGTCGATCAGCTCGACGCCGTGTTCCACGGCGGCACGCAAGGTCGCAATCGACTCGGCCTCGTCGGTTCCGCCCCACATCCAGCCGCCGATCGCCCAGGTGCCCAAAGCGACGCGCGAGACATCAAGGGCTGTGCCGGGAATGCGGGCGTGTTCCATGACCTGTAACTCCTTGAGCAAACGCGATCGATCGCTTGGGACTTCGTCAAGCCCCGTTGATGGATTTAGGACAGCATCGATCCGGCGTTTGCTGCGCATTGCTGGCGATGTCGCGTGATTGCTGACCGTGAAATCGAAGAACAAACGTCACGATATTTTGTATGAGAGACGTAGAGCATTTACAGAGAAACGACCCAGATAACGGGCAAGGGCACAATAAAACAGGAGAAATATCGTGCGTTCACTGCTTATTTCGACTGCACTTGCGGTCGCGGTCATGGGGGTTGCGGCGCCGGCGATGGCGGCAGTCCGAGCCGGCGATCCCGTACCGGCCGCGACGAGCGAGCTCACGCCGGTCGCCCGTCTCCCGCATTACGTCAACGGCCGCGTGCCGCGCGCGCTGCGCGGATTCGACGATCCCGGTTACGCCTATCATGGCAACGTAAACGGCTGCGCGGAGGATCTCGGCTACGGCCGTTGGGAATCTTGCGATTTCTGATCGGGCGGCGGATGACGCACGACAGAGGAAGGCAAGAGAATCAAATTTCTCGCCGACCTCTGTCGCCCGTCTCTCTTCCTATGATTTGGTTATCTTGGACCGTGACCCGCCAAAACGGGCGGCCCCGTGCTGCGAGCGAGACACTCTACTGTCCTCAGTCCTAGGGATGATTCATTGACCAACATGGATGATGGGCTTCGGTCGAGTCCCGCACCAGTTATGCGATGACACTAAACCCTGGAGGCGATCATGAAGTACCTTGCCCTCGCGCTGGCAACAGCGCTCCCTCTGTTGGGCGGCACAGTCAGCTACGCCGCCTATCGTCAGGCCGGCCAACAAGCGGCGTCACCCGCGCTCGCCGCCGAGATGGCACTGCCGGAATGCGGCTTCGCCGCGACTGAATCCTTCGGCCCGAACGGCTTCCAGCTGTGCGACAGTCGGAATGTCTACGGCGGCACGACCGTGAAGCGTCCCTTCCAGTATCGGTAAGCAAGCCTGAGATCATTGGACTGCCCGCGATCCCGGAGACGCTCGGCGCGAGCACCGAGCGTCTGGAAGGATGCGCGGCTTTACCGCTGATCGCGACGCATGAAGCCGTCGGTGAGCGTCTGCATGAAGCTCACCAGCGCGTCTTCCTCGGCCTCGGACAATCCAAGCCGCCCGACCCGTTTGGTGTTCATATTGTCGGTCGATTCCGGCGCCGGCCAGCACGTGACCCCCTCGCCGGGATCGCTTGCTTGGCAGCGCGGCAGCACGTCGCGCGTGTTGTAGAAATGCACGATCGATTTGAGGCTCGTGAAATAACCGTTGTGCCCATAGGCTTTGATGAAGCCCGGATCGGGCCGCTTGTCCACATTGCGCAACGTCGGCACCTGAAAGCGCCCCTGGTTGACGGCGGCGAGCGGGAGCCAGCGCGAATCCACCGCGGACGGCTGGCTCAGCAGATGGCCGTGGGCAAGAAAGCCGCCGACACCGGGATCGACGAAATCCGCTCCCGACGGGTTGGCGACATAGCCGCGCGGGTCGGGTTTTCCCTCGGCGTAGTAGGGAAGGCGCGGATTTTTCGGCGTTCCGATGTTGCTGGCGGTGAAATCGGTGAACAGCGGATCTTCGCCGGGCCCGCCGTCGCGATGGCAGGCGTTGCACTGCGCCTTTCCCCGGAACAGAGCGTAGCCCGCCTGCTCCTGCGGGGTGAATTGCGCTTGGCCCGCCTGAACCGCGTCGAACTTGGAGGTGAAGTTCGTCACCTCGGCGGCTGCCTCATAGCCGGCGATCGACTGCGCCATCTGATCGTAGGTGCTTTGCGCCCGGCCGCGATCGACATCCGTGAGGCGGACCGGCGCGGGATCGTTTGCAGGCGGGGGGCCCGGCTCGTTGCACACCTGCTCGACATCGGCGGGCCATTGGATGGCGAAGGCCTGCCGGCCCCACACTCTTTCAAACAATCCGCGATACGGCCGCTGCGATGCCCGGTAAACCGCGCAGGCAAAATCGGCGAGGCCCATTTCCACGGGATTGGTGGGCGGGCCCTGCGCCTGCTCGGCCGCCGGGTTGCCCAGGCGCCGGCCGGTCGCGCGCATGTCCCAGAAATTCCCGCCGACGAGATCGCCCTGACCGGGATTATAGTGCAGCACCGGGGACAGCGGCGCGTAGGCGTGCGTTTGCGGCTTGCGGTCGCTAAAGCGCGTCCGCACGGAGCCGGGGTAGGCAGCGGTCGTGCGATTGAGGTCCGACACGGGCCCGGTGAATCCCGTCTCGGGCATGTGACAAAATGCACAGGCTTCGTTGCGATTGACCGAGAGCTCTTTGTCATAAAGCATCGATTTGCCGAGCAGCTCGACCCGCTGGACCTGGTTGTCCGGCGGTTGGGCGAGCCGCGCGAGCGTCTGCGCCTCGATACGGTCGATCTCGGCCTCGACCTGAGCGATCTCCCGCAAGGCCCGCGGGGAAAGGGCCGTGGTCGGCTCCTGCGCAAACGACGCATCGCTGTCCGGCATGACCGCGAGCGCCAGCACGGCGCATATCAACAAGCTCGTGCGATGCCGTCGCGCCACCCGGACCTCCTTCGCGCCAATGTCATGCGCTCTCGCTTCGATGCCTGTATTTCCGGCCAGGGCATCGTTCAAGAGCAAGCGGTGGTCCAAGGAAACTTGCCCCGGCCAGCTAGCGATGAGTCGCGAAATTCGCTTATTCGGAATTGCTCGGGAAATATCAGCATTGCTCCATAGAGCATACCGCCCAGGCGGTAAAGCGCTTGCGTGTCACGCCGGGAAATCACGCAAGATCAATGAACAGACCGCAATAGCCGCGAAACAAAACATTACCAGCGCACCATTTTAACTCACGCCCGCGGCGCTTGCCGTCAAGCGCAGCCTGTTCGCTGAATAAAGATGAGGCCCACCATGGCTCTCGACCCCGCGACCCGCGCCAGCATGCTGGCGGCTATTCCGCGCCTTCGTGCGTTTGCCCTGGCACTGTCCCGCAACCCGGATCGCGCGGACGACCTTGTCCAGGAAACGCTCGTGCGCGCTTGCGACAACATCGAGACGTTCACGCCCGGCAGCAACATGAATGCCTGGCTCACGACCATCCTGCGCCACCGCTTCTATTCCGAGTATCGGCGGCGATGGCGCGAAGTGGAGGACATCGACGGCGCGCATGCAGCAACGCTGATGACCCTTCCCGACCAGGTCGCCTCGCTCGAGCATCAGGAACTGCGCGCCGCCCTCGCCCGCCTGCCCGACGATATGCGGGAAGTTCTCTACCTGGTCTTTGCGTCCGGTCTGCCCTACGCGGAAGCGGCGCAGATTTGCGGATGCGCCGTCGGCACGATCAAGAGCAGGGTCCACCGCGCGCGGGCGATGCTGGTCGACATGCTGGCACTAAAAAGCCGAGCCGACCTGTTCGAAGACCCGATTCCGCGCTCCGTTCTCGTCGCGGCGGAACATCGGCGGCATCATCACGCCGCATAGTGTCCCGGTTCCGAAGTTCGCTTGAACTTGCCGCACGCTCAGAAGCGAACTTCGGAATCGAAGGACACTAGCAACTCTATGAGTCTGGTGCCGCTTTGAACCCGAAGTTCGCAATCGGACTCGCGGCCGTTGTTGTGCGAACTTCGGGTTCGCGGCAGTAGGCGCGTTCGCGGCGTCGGTCCCAGCATTGCCGCGAATCCGGAGCGTACTCAAATCCGCAAACAGGGGCGAAATGCAGCAATCGCAATAAAGCCGTATGGGTCCGTCGGATTAAATCACACCTATCCGGTCGTTCCCTCCTCCCTGCGACCGGCTTTATCGCGGTCGGCCTCCGTCCCCCGGGCCGACCGCACTTTTTTTGGCCATATTCGATAGGTCCCGGCCAATCCGAAACGTAGGTATGGGCCCGTCAAACAAGTAGGGGATGCCAGCGCTACCTGCGTAGGAATGAATTGGCGGCTTCCGTCGTTATTTCTCCCGGTAAGGGCCGGCGGCGCGCGGTAAGAGCGGCCCCCGGCCAAAGGGAGCCCCAAAATGAACGCCACCCCGACGTCTGCAGGTCCGACAAGGCACCCGCTGCACCCCAAGTTCGTCCTCGTCAACGACCGCGTGCCGCGCACGGACGCGCATTGTGCGCTGTGCTGCGTGAAGATCGAAAAAGGCTACGTGCGCGATCCGCAGACGCGCCTCGTTTACTGCGATCCCCATTGTTTCACCGGGCACGAAAAGATGGCGATGGCCGTCATCGTGAGCCGGTCAAGGAGAGCGTCATGAAATGCTCGCATCCCATGTGCAATCGCGCAATCGGCCTCGTCTCGCACCGGCGCTGGTTCGACGGGGGCCTCTACTGCTCCCGCCGCTGCCGCGACAACTTCGCGGCGCCGCGGCCGAAGGCGGCCTCGTCGCTGTCCGACGACGCCAGGCTTTTTGCCTGGCTGTTCGCGCCGTCCTCCGCACATGGCCGGCCGCTCGCTCCGGCGACGGTGCGGGCGCGAGCGCGCAAGTTTTGACCCTTGATCGCGTCGCCGACTTCGCTGGAAGCGGCAGTTATCGCAGTCGCTGCGGTGCCTCGATGGCGATCCTTGCGGCGCGCCATTCAGCCGCCGCCGTGCAGCTATCGAGCAAAAACGCAACAGCCAAAGCACGTTCGCGAAAGCCGACCGAAGAGGCCGCGCTAATCTAAAGGCCGAGAGCCCGAACTTGGCGCAGTCTTGGTCGGAGCGCAGGGACGTGCAGGAACCTCTCCCTCCCCGATTTCTTCCGTCTCGGCGGCATTTGCTGAAAACGGCCGGCGCGGCGGCGCTGACTTTGACGCCGTTGCGTGCGCTTGCCGACACAACGGTCGACCTGCCCTTGCCCGGCGGACCGGACGCGCGCGAGATCACCAGCGCTTTTCCGCAGAAAGCCGCGCTCATCCTCCAGCGCACCCGCCCGCCCCTGCTCGAAACACCCATGGAAGTGTTCGACAAGTCGGTTTTCACGCCGAACGACCAATTTTACGTGCGCTGGCACTGGTCCGGGATCCCCAACGAAGTCGACGCGAACGCCTTTCGATTAAGCGTGCATGGGCACGTGGACCGTCCCCTGTCGCTCTCGCTCGACGATCTGCTCGCCCTGCCGCAGATCGAGTTCGCCGCGGTCAATCAGTGCTCGGGCAACTCGCGCGGTTATTTCCAGCCGCGTGTTCCTGGCGCGCAGTGGTCGCACGGCGCGATGGGCAATGCGCGCTGGACCGGCGTGAGCCTCAAGACCGTGCTCGACCGCGCCGGGGTGAAAGCCGGCGCCATTCAGGTTCGCTTCGACGGCCTCGACCAGGCGGTATTACCCGACGCACCGAAGCTGATGAAGTCGCTCGCGCTCGATCACGCCCGCGACGGGGAGGTCATGATCGCCTACGCCATGAACGGCGAACAGCTTCCGTTGCTCAACGGCTTTCCGCTCCGCCTGATCGTGCCCGGCTGGTACTCCACCTATTGGGTCAAGATGCTCAACGACGTCGAGGTGCTCGACCAGCCCGATACGAATTACTGGATGGCGACCGCCTATCGGATTCCCGATACGCCGCACGCCAACGTCCGTCCCGGAGAAACCGGTTTCAAGTCAGTGCCGATCAACCGGATGGTGCCGCGTTCGTTCATCACCAATATCAAGCCGGGCGCGGCCGTGCAGGCCGGTGCCCCGACGCTCGCACGCGGGATCGCGTTCGGCGGCGACACCGGCGTTGCCCGCGTCGATTTTTCCAGCGACGGCGGCGCGAGCTGGCAGCAGGCTCAGCTTGGCAAAGACGAAGGCAAGTACAGCTTTCGGCAATGGCAGATCAGCTTTACGGCGCCGACGCGGGGAACCCGGGCGCTCATGGTCCGATGCACGAGCAGCGGCGGCGAAACCCAACCCGACGCGCCGAACTGGAATCCGGCGGGCTTCATGCGCAACGTCGTCGAACAGACACCCGTCGCGGTGATGTGAGGCGAACATGCTGCGCCGCGTGTTCCTCTCCGCCCTGTTCGCAATCGCCGCGCTCGCGCCGCCGGCTGCGGACGGTGCAGTCAAGCCGGCGTTCAAGTCCGTCAACGTCGACCTGCCTGTCGGCGATCGCATGTTTCCGGAGCGGCCCGGCTCGGAAGCCGCCAACAACAACTGCCTCGCCTGTCATTCCGCCGGCATGGTGCTCACGCAGCCGGCGCTGTCGAAAGCGCAATGGCACGAGGAGGTCGAGAAGATGCGCAATGCCTACAAGGCACCGATCGACCCCGCTGACGTCGATACGATCGTCAATTACCTCGCCGGCCTGCGAGCGGAATAGCGGCGTTCCCCGCCCAGGAACGAGAGGAGATCGGCAATGCTCTGGAAGCTCACCCTTGCGGCCGCGCTGGTCGTCGCGGGAGCGTCATGGGCCCACAATCTAGAGCGGGATGACTTTTCTTCGAATCGTCATCCCGCTCTAGGTTCTTCCTGGAGCATGATATTTTCCCGAAAACCGGTACCCACTTTTCGGCATCATGCTCTAGCGCACCATGAAGCCTCCGCGAACCGAACAGATACCAGCGCAGCGGCCTCTTCGAGCGGAGAAGCGGCGTATCTCACCGAGAACGACGCCGCCATGACGAAGATGATGAACGACATGACGGTGAAGCCGACCGGCGACGTCGATCGCGACTTCGTCGCCATGATGGTTCCGCATCATCAAGGCGCCGTCGACATGGCCCAGGCGGTGCTTCGCTACGGCCGCAACGAACAAATCCGCCGCATCGCCCAGGAGATCATCGTCGATCAGCTCCAGGAGATCGCCGCGATGCGGCTTGCCGTCGGCGAGCCGCTGCCGCCTGCGACGGCGGCCCCGACCCAGATCTCGCCGCCGAGCGGCGCCGAACCGCACCCAACGGACAATCACTCGATGCATCAGATGAGACAGGAACACTGACATGAAACGCACACTCGCCACACTGGCTGCAACAGGACTGCTGTCGATCCAATCCGCCTGGGCGGGCCAGGCGCCCGGCGCCGCCTCCGACCCGGACGTGGCGGTGAGCCATCGCGACCGCGTTTATGCGGCCGAGCAGTTCTCGAATACGGTGTCGGTCACCGACCCCGCGTCGAACAAGCTGCTCGGCGTCATCCGTTTGGGCGACCCGCAGCCGGCCAATCTCAGTCCGCTCTACCGCGGCCAGGTGCTCGTGCACGGCATGGGGTTCTCCCCCGATCACAAGACCCTGGACGTCGTGTCGATCGGGACGAACTCGGTGACGTTCATCGACACCGCAACCAACGCCGTCAAGCACATCGCCTACGTCGGCCGCGCACCGCACGAAGCTTTCTTCACGCCCGACGGCAACGAGGTCTGGGTCACCGTCCGCGGCGAGGATTATGTCGCCGTGCTCGACGGCCACACCTATCAGGAAAAATTGCGGATCAAGGTGCCGAACGGCCCCGGCATGCAGATCTTCTCGCCCGACGGGAAGTACGGCTATGTCTGCTCGTCTTTCACGCCGGAAACCGTGGTGATCTCCGTTGCCGATCATCAAATTGTCGGCCGGGTACCCCAGGCGAGCCCGTTTTGCCCGCTCATTGCAGCGACGCCTGACGGCACCCAGGTGTGGTTCACCCTGAAAGACGTTGGCAAGACGCAGGTGTTCGACGCGCACCCGCCGTTTGCGCTGCTCAAGACACTCGATACCGGACCTATCACCAACCACCTCAACTTCGCCCGCAACGCCAACGGCAATTTCGCCTATGTCACCGTCGGCGGCCTCAATGAGGTGAAGGTCTTCCGCACCGATGATTTCCAGCAGGTCGCGACCATACCGGTCGGCAAACTGCCGCACGGCATCTGGCCGTCCGGCGACGGGACGCGCGTCTATGTCGGCCTCGAGAACGCCGACGGCCTCGCCGCCATCGATACGCTCGCCAACAAGGTGATCGCGACGATTCCAATTGGCCAGGCGCCCCAGGCCCTCGCCTATGTGTCCAATGCGGTGCCGGAGGGCGACGGAACACAGGGGCTGCAGCCGCTCGGCGTCGCCGGCGAGGCCGCCCATCTCGCGATGCGGCCGCCGTCCCGCGCAGGAGAGCACGGACCCGCGCCGACGAGCGTCTCCTTGTTCGACCAGGGGCTGACCCAGGTGCTGCAGGCCGCGGTGACCGGGCTCGAGCCGAAACGATCCTACGTGCTGGCGCTTTCTTCGAATCCGAACGGCACCGGTACGTTGGAGTCGCTGACGACCTTCATGACCAATCCGGCAGGTTCCGCCATCGTCAATGCGGTCGGCCCGATCCGGCAGATCGTGCAGAACCAGCAGCAGACGGAGCGGCGTTATCTCGTCATCGTCCAGGGCAAGGCTCAGGAGCACGGCGCCCCCGTGCAGGTCCAGACGGATTAGGATCCGGATTGCTATCAGAACAGCGCTGCGTTTTATTTCTGATGCTCAACCTGTCCGCCCGCAGGCGTCTGTGTCGATGCGCCGGGACGGGCGCTGATGACGCCAATTCCAACGGCCACTAATAAAAGCACGAGGGCAAACATATACCCGGCGACAGCCCCGAAAACCGATGCGCGTTTCATGGAAAAACTCCGTTTCACTGGCCTACGAAGATCTCGATCGGCAGGCAGTGGTTGATGACGTAGGTGCCGTATTTGAGGTCGTGCTCGTCGGGTTGGCCCACGCCGCTCGCATCCCGGGCGCGGGAAAGCAGCGTGTAGCGGCCCGGCGTATTCGGCGTCCGCCAATCGAGCTTCCATCGTCGCCAGGCATGACGTCGCGCCGGGTCGAGGAATTCCGCCTCGGCCCAGTTTCGACCGCCGTCGGTGCTTACTGAAACTTCGGCCACGTCGGTCTCGCCGGCCCAGGCGGCGCCGCAGATCGTGTAGGGGCGGTTTGCCGGCAAGATTTCGTAAACGCGCGGCCGCGCGATTTCCGACTTGAGCTGCATTTCGCCCAGCGCGCGCCGCACCGGATTTCCATTCAGCGTATCCCAGTAAGCGTAGTCGGTGGTCTGCCAGTAGCCCTGGAGGGGCTCGCGCACCGCCATGATGCGGGTGAGCCACTTGACCGACGCCATGCCGTAATGGCCGGGCACGAGCGCGCGCACCGGAAATCCGTGATCGGGGGTAAGCTCACGGCCGTTCATCTGGTAAGCGACGAGGACTTCCGGCTGGAGCGCCTTGGCGCACGGCACGCTCCAAACATAGAGGATCGGGTCGGCCGGCCGCGGCTCTTCCTTCGGTGTCCCGCGGTCCGCGCCTTCCAGCACGATTTCGCAGGCATCGTCCGCCAAACCGGCACGCTCCAGCAGCGCCCGCAAGGGCACGCCGGTCCATTCCGCGTTGCCGGCGGCGCCGAGTTCCCATTGGGCGCCTGGCACCTGCGGGACGAGGAACACCCGACTGTTGCCGGCGCATTCGAGGGTCGCGACCCGTGTTTCGGACGGCATGGCGCGCAATTCGTCGTAGCTCAAAACAAACGGATGCCGGACCGCGCCGTCGACGTGCAGTCGGTAGGCGGCGCGGTCCAAATTCGGCGTCGGAAAATGACTGCGAATGTAGAACATCTCCGTCGGGGTCAAATATCCGTCGAGCCGATCGAACGGCGTCTCGAGATTTCTCGGCTCTTTTTGCCGGATGATCAGCCCTGCCGGGGAAGGTTCCACTTTTCGTCTCCTGTGGTCGGTCGTGCCGCGCGACGCCGGGGCGTCACTCGGCCGGGTTGCGGGCAGCTGCAGCGGTCTGTTCGTCGGCGATCCAGGCGAGCCCCGCGTGCACCCCGGCGGCAACGATGGCGCCGATGATCGGTGCGATCATGTAGAGCCACGCATCGGCGAAATTGCCGGTTGCCACCATCGGGCCGAGCGCCCGCGCCGGGTTGAACGGTGCGCCGGTCAGCGCGCCCCCCATGATGATATTGAGCGTGAGAGTCATACCGATCGCGAGCGGCGCGAGGTTGCCGGCGCGGCCGGCGACCGCCGTGCTGAGCACCACGGTCACCAGGAAGAAGGCGAGCGTGGCCTCGATCACGAATCCGGCGACAGGCGTGATCGTGAGGCTCGCCGCGCCGAGCATGAGTCCGTGTGCGAGCGCCGGGGTGCCGAGGCCGGTGGCCGCGCCGCCGAGCACCGCGCGCAAGAGCAGCGCGCCGGCAATGCCGCCAATAAGCTGGCTCACGATGTAGCCGAGGGCTTCGCCGACTCGCATCGCGCCGGCGGCGAGCACGCCGACCGTGACGGCGGGATTCATATGCCCGCCCGATATCGTGCCGTAAGCAAACGCGAAGACCATGATGGTCAACCCGTGAGCGAAGGCGATCGCCGCGATACCGCTCAGGCCGGCGCCGGTGCCGACCACGGCTGCCGCGCCGGCGCCAATGAACACGAAGGCAAAGGTGCCGATGAACTCGGCGAGAAGCTTCGGGGCGATTCTGTGGGACATCTTTGGTCTCCTGAGATGGACATGCCTTTCAGCCGCGCCAAGCGGATGCGCGGATCACGTTGCAGAAGTTGCCGCGCCGGAAAGTCGGGTCCTTGTCGGCGAGCACGTCGGCCTTCACGTTGCCGAACGTCGTCGCGGGCTTGTGTTTGATGCCGTCATAGAACGCCTGGATGATGTCTTCCTTGAAGCGGTCCGTGCGCGGATGCACGTGCACGACCGCCTGGCGTTCCGCCTCGCTGTATTCGGAACAGCCGATCCCCAACACGTCCATTTCGACGCCGGCCGTCACCAGCGCGATCACCGGGTGCATGTGCTGCGGAATGCCGGGCGTCGTGTGCAGCGCGATCGCGGTCCAGACCGTGTCGATGTCGGCGCGGGCGATGCGGCGGGCGCGCAGGAAGTCGCGCGCAACGTTCGCGCCATCGACCTCGAAGCGCTCGGTGGCACTGCTATGGGCGGGGATGAGGCCCATGTCATGAAACATCGCGCCGGCATAGAGCAACTCGGGATCGAACTTGAGCCGACGGTGCTTTCCGGCGAGCGCGGCCCAGTAATAGACCCGGCTCGAGTGATGGAAGAGCAACGGAGTTTCGGTGTCGCGCACGAGCTCGGTTATCTCGCGGGCGAGCTTGCTGTCGGGAATGGCGATCCCTTCGGTGGTCAAAATTGCGTCGGCGTCTGCAATGAGTGTCATGGCGGCCTCGTGATGAGTGATGCCGGATAGGGTTTGGGGGTCTGATCGGCAGCCGCGCGGCGGCTGCCGATCAGCGCGGGCCCGTTATTCGGCCGCCACCGCGACCGACAGGCCGAGCGCTCGCGCGACGCCGGCGCCGTAGGCGGGATCCGCGCGCGTGCAGTTCTCCACCCAGCGCCGCTTGATGTGCTCGCGGGCATCGCCCATCGCGCGGGCGGTGTTCTCGAACAGCACCTGCTGCTGGGCCTTGGTCATCTGGCGGAACAGATTGCCGGGCTGCTCCCAGTGATCGTCGGCGAGGCGATGATCGTAGTGCGCCCCATCGCCGTCGACCGGCATCGGCGGCTCGGCGAAATCGGGCTGGTTGTCCCACAGGCCATCGCTGTTCGGATTGAACGAGAGCGTCGCGCCGAGATTGCCGTCGGTGCGCATCTTGCCGTCGCGGTGATAGCTGCGGAACGGGCACTGCGGCGCGTTGACCGGTATGTGGTTGAAGTTGACACCGAGCCGGTAGCGCTGCGTGTCGCCGTAGGAGAACAGCCGCGCCTGCAGCATCTTGTCGGGCGAGAAGCCGATGCCGGGGACGATGTTGGCAGGCGAGAACGCAGCCTGCTCCACTTCGGCGAAAAAATTGTCCGGGTAACGGTTGAGCTCCATCACGCCGACCTCGATCAGCGGATAGTCGGCCTTCGGCCACACCTTGGTGAGGTCGAATGGATTATGCTTGTGGGTCTTCGCCTGCTCCTCGGTCATCACCTGGATGAACAGCGTCCAGCGCGGGAAGTCGCCGCCTTCGATCGCGTCGAAGAGGTCGCGTCCGTGGCTCTCCCGGTCGCCGGCGACGAGCGCGGCCGCCTGGGCGTCGCTGAGATTGGCGATGCCCTGACGGGTGCGGAAGTGGAACTTGACCCACACGCGTTCGTTCGTGGCGTTGATCAGCGAGAAGGTATGGCTGCCGAACAGGTGCATGTGGCGGAAGCTCTTCGGGATTCCGCGGTCCGACATGATGATGGTGACCTGGTGCAGCGCCTCGGGGAGAAGCGACCAGAAGTCCCAGTTGTTATCGGCGCTGCGCATTCCGGTTCGCGGATCGCGTTTGATCGCGTGATTGAGATCGGGGAAGCGCAGCGGGTCGCGGAAGAAGAACACCGGCGTGTTGTTGCCGACGATGTCCCAGTTTCCCTCCTCGGTGTAGAACTTGAGCGCGGTGCCGCGGATGTCGCGCTCCGCATCGGCCGCCCCTCGCTCGCCGGCGACGGTCGAGAAGCGCGCGAACATCGGCGTCACCTTGCCAATCTTGCTGAAGATTTTCGCGCGCGTGTAGCGCGTGACGTCGTGGGTGACCGTGAAAGTGCCGTGAGCGCCCCAGCCCTTGGCGTGCATGCGCCGCTCCGGGATCACCTCGCGGTCGAATTGCGCCAGCTTCTCGATCAGCCAGATGTCCTGCAGCAGCGCGGGGCCGCGCGGACCGGCGGTCATGATGTTGGTGTTGTCGGCGACCGACGCGCCGGTGGCGTTGGTGAAGTTCACATCGGCGGCGGTGCGGGTGGGGCGCTTGGCCATGCAATTGCTCCTGGGTTGCGAAACGGACGACAGTCCGGCGCCGCGCCGCCTCTGCGGCAGGGTTATTTTTGCCTGCGCGAGGACGCCGGGCGCGGACTCGGGATGTAATCGGGGTTTTCCAGACGGCTTAGGATGAGTTGCTGCACAGGCGTGCATCTTGCGGCAAAGAGCGGGAAGCCGAGGCAGGACCGGCAGCCGGCGCGGATCGGGGTGCGACGCGCTGCGAAGCAAAACCGAGCCACTCGCAGCAATCGCAGCACAGCCGCCAGGGGGGCTTGCGACTATGTTCATTTCGATCTGTCGCGATCGGGCACAGCGCGACCAGCGGTGCCGGAGTGACGCCGCGATCTCGCGAGCGGTCGGGAGGACCCAGATGGCGTATAACAAATACTTTGCCGACGCGCTCACCCGCCTTCACAACGAGCGGCGCTACCGCGTGTTCATCGAGCTCGAGCGCATCGCTGGGCGCTTCCCCCGCGCCGTGTGGCATTCGCCCGGCGGGCCGCGCGACGTCGTGATGTGGTGCTCCAACGACTATCTCGGCATGGGGCAGCATCCGCGCGTGGTCGGCGCCATGGTCGAGGCGGCGACGCGCATGGGCACCGGCGCCGGCGGCACCCGCAACATCGCCGGCAACAATCATCCGCTGGTCGAGCTGGAACGCGAATTGGCCGATCTGCACGGCAAGGAGGCAGCGCTCGTATTCACCTCCGGCTACGTGTCGAACCTCGCCGGTATCGCCACCATCGCCAAGCTCATCCCGGACTGTCTCATTCTCTCCGACTCGCTCAATCACAACTCGATGATCGAGGGCGTGCGTCACTCGGGCGCGGAGAAGAAAATCTTCTGGCACAATGATCTCTCGCATCTTGAGGAATTGCTGGCCGAAGCTGGCACCGAGCGGCCGAAGCTCATCGTCTTCGAAAGCCTCTATTCCATGGACGGCGATACGGCGCCGGTCGCGGGCATCTGCGATCTGGCCGAGCGCTACAACGCCATGACCTATTGCGACGAGGTCCACGCGGTCGGCATGTACGGCCCGCGCGGCGCGGGCGTCGCCGCCCGCGACGGCGCCATGCACCGCATCGACGTCATCGAAGGTACGCTCGCCAAGGCGTTCGGTTCGCTCGGCGGCTATATCGCCGGCTCCGCCGAGCTGGTGGACGCGGTGCGCTCCTACGCCCACGGCTTCATCTTCACCACCGCGCTGCCGCCGGCGATCTGTGCCGCGGCGACCGCCGCCGTCCGCCACCTCAAGGCCTCATGCTGGGAGCGCGATCGGCAGCAGGAGCGCGCGGCGCGCACCAAGGCCGTGCTCACCGCCGCCGGACTGCCGGTGATGGCGAGCGACACCCACATTGTTCCGGTTTTTGTGGGTGAGGCGCAGAAATGCAAGGCGGCATGCGACATGCTGCTGACCGACCACGGAATCTATATCCAGCCGATCAACTATCCGACGGTTCCCAAGGGAACCGAGCGCCTGCGCATCACGCCGTCGCCGCTCCACGACGATACGCTGATCGACGACCTCGCGGAGGCGCTCGTCGACGTATGGCAGCGCCTGGGATTGCGGCTGCTGGCGACGGCGCTCGCGGCGGAATGACGCCCTCGTATGACGGAATGTAGTTTCAATAGGAGACAATGAATGAATCGACGGACATTGATCGGGGCTGTCGCTGTTGGCGCCGCCCTTCCCTTGCTCAATCGAGTCGCCATCGCCCAGACAGCGCCGAAGACGAAGAATGTCGTCTTCGTGCACGGACTGTTCGCAGACGGCTCCTGCTGGTCGAAGGTCATCGCCCACCTCCAGCAGAAGGGCGTCAACTGCACCAGCGCGCAGAACCCTCTGACCTCGCTGCATGAGGCGTCGGAGGCCGCGCGGCGGGCGATCGCGGCGCAGCCGGGCCCGACCGTGCTCGTCGGTCACTCCTTCTCCGGAATGATCGTGTCGGAGGTGGGGGTGGACCCGAAGGTCACCGCTCTTGTGTACGTCGCTGCGCGGGCACCCGATGCCGGCGAGGACTATACGGCGCTGGCGAAGAATTATCCGACGCCCCCGGCCACAGCCGGCATCGTCTTCAACGACGATTGGGGCCAGCTGTCGGAGGAGGCTTTCCTGCGCGACTTCGCCGGCGACCTGCCGCCGGAGGACGCGCGCGTCCTCTACGCGGTTCAGCAGCCGTTCAAGAAATCGCTGACGACGGAAAAGACGACGAATGCCGCGTGGCGCACCAAGCCGAGCTTCTATGCCGTGTCCACCCAAGACCGGACGATCAATCCCGACCTCGAGCGCTTCATGGCAAAGCGGATGGGCGCGAAGACGATCGAGATCAATGCGAGCCACCTGGCGCTGATCTCACATCCCGATGCGATCACGAACCTGATCCTGGAGGCACTCGCCGTCTGAGACAAAGGTGTACTGCCCTTGCGCGCGCGGTAGCCGACGATGCCGGTGAGCTCGCGGTTGAGATGATCAAGTAGCTCGGTTTAGGGCCGCTGGCGCCGCTTGCGGCGGGGCGCGAACCACCATTATCTGAACGAAGAATCACTATGTACGCAATCACTGGAATCACCGGAAATGTCGGCGGGGAACTCGCGCGCACGCTCATCGCCGCCGATCGCCCTGTACGCGCCGTCGTGCGCAACGCGAGCAAAGCTCGAGAATGGGCCGCGCGCGGTTGCGAGCTTGCGCTCGCCGAGATGGAAGACGCAGCGGCGCTGACGGTCGCATTCACGGGCGCGACGGCGGTGTTCATCCTGCCACCGTCGGAATTCGATCCGGAGCCCGGCTATCCCGAGGCATTGGCCGTGATCAACAGCGTCGTTGAGGCGCTCAAGGCCGCCAAGCCGAAGAAGGTTCTTTGCCTGTCGACCATCGGTGCCGACGCAGTTCAGGATAACTTGCTCTCGCAGCGCACGATGATGGAGACGGCGCTACGCGAACTCGCGCTGCCGCTGACGATCCTGCGGCCCGCCTGGTTTATCGACAATGCCGCGTGGGACGTGGCGTCCGCCCGTAAGACCGGCCTCATCCACAGCTTCCTCCTGCCTACCGACAAGGCGTTTCCGATGGTTGCGGCGAAAGACGTCGGACGCGTGGCGGCCGAGCTCATTCAGCAGGACTGGACCGGCGTTCGCGTCGTCGAACTGGAAGGACCCTGTCGCGTAACGCCGAATGACATCGCCGATGCTTTCGCAGACATCATCGGCAGGCCGGTGCGTGCGGCGCCGGTGCCCCGCGAGACTTGGGACGAGCTGTTCCGCTCGCAGGGCATGCGGAATCCGGGGCCTCGCATACGGATGCTCGACGGCTTCAATGAAGGCTGGATCGAGTTCCAGGACCACGGACGCAAGGCGATCAAGGGGCGGACCGGCGCCGCCACCGTCATCGCGGCGCTCGTTGCCAATGCGGCCGCTTGAACGCGCGACCGTGTCCGCACCTGCGTGACGAACGGCGGCCGCGTTCCCGGTTGATCGTTTAGTGCAGCTTCACCGGCGGGCCGGTCCGGCGTGATCCTAAACGCCGCACCTCGGCCCCCCACCAAGTCCGTCTCTCTACGGCGTCTCCGCGTACCCAGCCAGCGCCATTCCGATCAGCGAGGCACCGCCGAACACCATGTTTATTCCCACGATCAGCCCCAATGCCCACTCAACCGTGCCGGGCAGCCCCAGCAGGATAACGGCGGCCAAAAAGAGGTCCACAACCCCGCTCGTCAGCATCCAGCCCCATCGTCCCGACAGCGCGCGCCGGTGCTCGAGCGCAAACATGATGGTGGCAACGCCTTCTATGATGAAGAATGCGATCAGGAGGTAGGTCAGCGACACCAGCCCAAGCCCCGGCTGGACGAGCAGCCAGCCCCCCGCCACGATGCCGAGCACGGCCGACAACAGCGACCACCTGAATCCGGGCGCGTGTCGCATGGCGAAGGTGTTGAAAAGCCCGATGAGGCCGCTGATCAGGAACAGCCAGCCGAATACGATCGTAACGGTCAGGCCGGCGATCACCGGCACCGCGACCGCGAGCAATCCCAGCACCACGAGAAGAATTCCTTCGACCAGGAACCATTTCCAGTGCTCGCGCACCATCCCCGCGACCTTGTCGCGGACAGCGTCGAATGATTGGCTTGTCATGGATTCCTTCCTTGAGGTTGCTTCGAGCGTGATGACTTTTCTTACGAAAACCAATGTCTTGAACGGAAAGGGTAGATCTAAAAGAGCAGCGCGGCTTTTGCGAAATTGTGCCGATCGGGACTATGTTTGCACGATAAGGAGGCTGATTCGCAGGAACGACATCGACCGTCGAACCAGCCTCCCTTTCTGTTGCCCGTCGGTCCAGCCGTCCGAGCGCGTCACCGTGAAGGAACCATCCGGTCAGCTACGGCCCCTGACACAGTTCCTGCCCGGAGTTCCTATCTGACATTGCTTCAGCGTCTTGTAGCACCTGTTTGTGCCACTTCCTAAGGACACGCACCAACCGGCCTTTGCCTCGCTGTAGCTGACGATCAGAGCCGGCAGCGACAGTGCCCCGGCGAAGATGGCGAGGGCGAAGAGCCGGGTCGTTTTCGACAAGTCCAATCGCATGGAAACCTCCTGTTGGCGGTAATGGAATTTTGTTCATGGCTTGTTACGAGCGCTCGCCGAATATTGCCGTTTTTAGTTGGGATTGCGCCGATCCGAACTGCCGCGAAGATTTCCCCGGCGCGCGGCAGTGCAGGGGCGACGCCGCCGAGCGCGGATGCCGGCCCCCTCACAGACGCGCGTCGCGGCGCGCTAATGCAGCTTCACCGGCGGGCCGGTCCGACGCGATAATGCGCGGGAAAGCAGCGCCAGCGCGGCGTATACGGACCCGTTGAGCGCGCGCTCGTGCAGCAGGCGCAGCGAATGATACATCATCCGGGCAAACAGGCCTTCGATAAAAAAGCCGCGGCCGAACAGGAAACCCATCAGGTTTCCGACGGTGGTGTGATGGCCGAGCGACACCAGTGAGCCGAAGTCGCGGTATTTGAATGGGAGCAGAGGCTCCCCGCGCAGGCGCCGCTCGATCTGACCCACCATGTGCGCCGCCTGCTGGTGCGCAGCCTGCGCGCGCGGCGGAACCGGCGTGGACTGGCCCTCCTGCGGACAGGCGGCGCAATCACCGATCGCGAAAATGTCGGGGTCGCGCGTCGTCTGCAAGGTCGGTTCGACCACCAGCTGGCTGATGCGGTTTGCCTCCAGGCCCGCGAGATCCCGCAGGACGTCCGGCGCTTTGACCCCCGCCGCCCAGATGACCAGCTCCGAGCAAATGAACGAGCCGTTAGCGAGCCGCACACCTTCGTTGCTCACTTCCGTCACCCGTGCGCCGGTACGGACCTCCACGCCGATCTGCTCGAGCAACCGCACGGTCGCCTTCGAAATGCGCTCCGGCAGGCTCGGCAGGATACGCTCCGCCCCCTCGATCAGCACGATGCGAATGTCGCGTTCCGGATCGATGCGATCGAGCCCATAGGCAACGACCGCGCGCAGGGTGCGATGCAGCTCCGCGGCAAGCTCGGTCCCGGTCGCGCCGGCACCGATGATCGCGACGTGAAGCTGACCGGGGCGGATCGGCCCGTCCTGCGTCTGCGCGCGCAGACAGGCATTGACCAGCCGGCGATTGAAACGCGCCGCCTGGGTTGGTGTTTCGAGCGGGACGGCGTAGTCGGCGACTCCCGGCGTTCCGAAATCGTTCGTGATACTGCCGATCGCGATCACCAGCAGGTCGTAGCGGACAAGTCGCGCCGGCGTGATCTCATTCCCCTCGTCGTCAAACGTGGCGGCGAGATGCACCTGTCTGCCGGTGCGGTCGAGGCCGGTCATCTCGCCGAAACGATAGCGGAAGCCATGCCAGTGCGCCTGCGCCAGATAGCTCATCTCGTGCGCGTCGGGATCGAGGCTGCCCGCCGCCACTTCGTGGAGCAAAGGTTTCCACAGATGAGCACGGGCGCATTCCACCAGCGCCACCTTCGCGCGGCCCCGGCGGCCGAGGCGGTCGCCCAGCAAGGTGACAAGCTCGAGCCCGGCAGCGCCGCCGCCGACCACGACGATCTCCGGCGGCGACTTTTGTCCGACGGTCAGGTCCGATTGCGTAACCATCGCGAACGTCATGTCATGCGGCGGCGGCGGCGGCAACGTCAAAGGACCGCTCGGCCGGCGCCCTTGCGCTCGCACGAGCTCAATCTGAGCAATCCGGCGAAAGGGGGGGCAAGACGCGGCGGGCAACGATTCCCGCGGGCACTTATCACGGTGGCAGCTCCCCGATGCCACGTGACATGGGCAACGGTCGTCATGGCTGACATCTCAGACGCAACGACCAAAAAGGCAATCGGCGCGGTCGCTACGCCGGAAAAGCCGCGGTCAGCGGCCGCCTCGCAGGAACCGATAATCGAGGAAATCGACGCAGGCGTGGTGGTGCCGGCCTTCGAGCATGGCGCGCGCGGCGCGCTCGTTCTCGCCGGCATTTCCGTGGCGCTGCTGTTCATCGGCTGGCTCGCGTTTTATTTCCTGCTGTTCATGCCGCGAGGGTCCGTTGGCTGAGATTACAAATCCACCGGCACCGCTCCCGGACGGCGCCGTGCCGGAGCACGAGGTCGCGCGCACGGAACGCCACTGGTTCGTTATCATGGCAACGATGCTCGCGATCATGATGGCGGTCATCGTGGTCACCGGCATCACCCATGCGCTCAATCCCCCGAGCAACGTCGAAACCATCGATCCGACCACGCTGCACCTCGGCGGCGAGTTTGCTGAAAGCAATCTCGGCACGGCGGCCGAGCCCGACGGGTCGGTGACGGTGAGGATCGTCGCACAGCAATACGGGTTCGTGCCCGACTGCGCGCAGGTTCCGGTCGATACGCCGATCAAATTCCGCCTGACCAGCGCCGATGTGATCCACGGTTTCCTGCTGCCCTCGACCAACGTCAACACGATGGTGATGCCGGGCTTCGTCGCTGAAGTGCGCACGCGTTTCACCCGGCCCGGCATCTACAACATGCCGTGCCACGAATTTTGCGGCGAGGGGCACCATGGCATGTGGGCGCGCGTCAGCGTGATCGACAAGGATAAGTTCCCCAAGCTCGCTGCAGCCGAGAGGACGAGCTGTGCAAAACACTAGCCGTCTCGCGCTCTATCACTACTGGGTCGCCTTCGCGACTTTCCTGCCGGCAGTGGTGCTGGGGGCCTGGCAGATGCTGATGCGCAGCCCGCTGCCGGCGCCGCTCGACGACCCGAGCGCCTATTACGTCTCGGTGACGCTGCACGGCTCGGTCATGGCCTACGTGGTCACGACGTTCTTCGCCATGGGCTTCGGCTATGCGGTGACGGCGACCAGCCTGGAGCGCCCCATTCGTGGCGGCGCGGCGGCGTGGATCGGATTTGCGATCTGCTTGCTCGGCACCGCGATAGTCGCGGTCATCGTCCTCGCCGGCCGGGCATCGGTCCTCTACACCTTTTACCCTCCCCTGCTCGCAAGCGCCTGGTACTACCTCGGCGCCCTGTTGCTCTTCGGCGGCTCGATGATCTGGGTCGTGCTGATGATCTACAACATGGCGGCGTGGAAACGCGACAACCCGGGCAAGCCGGTGCCGCTCCCCATGTTCGCGATCACGGCCACCGCGCTGTTGTGGGCTTGGTCGGCGAGCGGCACGATCATCGAATTGCTCGGCCTTCTTCTGCCGGCTGCGCTCGGCCTCACCACGCAGATCGACGCCGGCCTCGCGCGCACGCTATTTTCGGTAACGCTGCATTCGATCGTCTATTTCTGGCTCATGCCCGCCTACATCGCGTTCTACACGCTGGTGCCGCAAGCGGCGGGCGGGCGCCTCTACAGCGACATGATGGGGCGCCTGACCTTCATCATGTTCCTGGTTTTTTCGCTTCCGGTCGGCATGCATCACCTTTTCGCTGACCCCGAGCACGGCGCCGGACTGAAATTCATTCAGTCGTTCCTCACCTTCTTCGTCGCGCTCCCGACGCTGCTCACCGTGTTCTCGATCTGCGCCAGCCTGGAGATCGCCGGCCGCGCCCGCGGCGGCCGCGGCCTTTTGGGTTGGATTGCGGGACTGCCGTGGAAAGAGCCGATGGTCCTCGCCGTCGGCCTTTCGCTCGTCATGCTCGGCCTGGGCGGGTTCGGCGGGCTCATCAACATGAGCTACGCCATGAACAGCATGATTCATAATACCTCGTGGGTGACGGCGCATTTTCATCTGATCTTCGGCGGCGCGGTCGTGATCATGTATTTCGCGATCGCCTATGAGATGTGGCCGCGCATCACCGGCAAGCCGCTGCGGTCGAAAACCTTGGCCTGCGTGCAGCTCTGGCTGTGGTTTGTCGGAATGATCGTTACGACGATCCCGTGGCACATCACCGGCCTGATGGGACAGCCGCGGCGCGTCGCGGTGTTCGACTACAGGGATCCGTTCGTTGCCAGCATGGGTCCGCTCGTTGTTGTTTCGGTGGTCGGCGGCGTGATTATGCTGATCTCGGCAATCATGCTCATCGTCATCCTGGTGCGCTCGCAATTAGGTGAACGACGGCTTGAGGCGCCGCTGCGGTACGCGCTCGCGCTCAATCCGCCCAAGACGGTTCCGGCATCCTTGAACGGCTTTGCGCTGTGGAACGCGGTGCTGGCTGTTTTGATGCTGTTCGCCTACGGATATCCGATCGGCCAGTTCTTCGTTCTCAAGTCAAAGGTCCCGGCCTACGAGGTCACGCGGCCCTCAACCGTCGTCGGGGCGCGCTGATGCGGCGCGATCGAGAAACCTTCAAGGTCCACAATCCCTGGCCGACAATCGGGTGGGGAATGCTGGCGGGCGTGGCTGCTGTTTCCGCCGTGCTCGGCTTCGGCGTGCTCAGCCGTTATCAGGAGAACGGCCCTACGCTCGATCTGTGGAACGCCATTTGCCGCGGACTTGGCATCGGTGCCGATACCGCGCCGGCGGCCGCGGCCCAGCCGACGCTGCACACGCCGTCGCAAATCGCCTGGACACCCGCGACCCTCGATCAGATTGCCTCCGGAAACGCGGAGCACGGGTCGGCCATCGCAATGAATTGCGCCGGCTGCCATGGGAATGGAGGCCTCAGCGTCCAGACACAGTTCCCGACGCTGGCCGGAATGGACACGGCGGTCATCTACAAGCAGCTCGACGACTACCGTTCGGGCAAGCGCGTGTCGCAAGTCATGGGCGCGATGGCGCAGGCGCTATCGGCGCAGGACTCTGCGGACGTCGCCGCCTACTTCGCCACCCAGCCGGGCGGGTTGCCGGCGCTGAGCGGGTATCGCATTCCCAAGTCGGGGCGCAGCTTGCGGGAATCCGATCCGGGAAAACGCCTGGTTTACGCCGGCGCTCCGCAACGGGGCATCCCACCCTGCTCCGCATGTCATGGTCCCGGCGGGTTCAAGCTCGGCGCGCCGGCGCTTCAGGGACAGCACGCCACCTACATCGAGCGTCAACTCGGGGAGTTTGCGCAGGGCAGACGCGCGAACGACATTTTCGAGCAGATGCGCGCGATCGCCAAGCAACTCACCGAAGAGGAAATGCGCGCGCTCGGCGCCTTCTATGGTATCCGGGATTCGCAGTCGGCGGCCGCGCTTACGCCACCGTAGCCAAACCCTGGCCCGCCACTATCGCTGTTCCGACGAAAAGGTGAGTGGCCCGCCCTGTAATGGGCGCGCGCGCTGCGAAGCGAAATCCGAGGCCGCATCCCGCTACGCTCCATGCGGCGTACGGCCCTCTGTCACAGTCTCTCGACGGCGTCTGCCACCAGAATCACGAACGCGACCACGAGCGCCAGCCCGATGAACATCGGCAGCCACGGTGCAAGTTGCTCCTGCAGCGGCAGCACCGGCCAAAGGGGATCCGCGCTCATCTCACGTCCCCGCGCCGAGGGTGAAGCAGTAGACGACATCGTCACGGTAGCTCGACGGCGGCGGCATGCAGACGTGGCTGCGACCATCGGGATTGTCACGGTTCTGTTCGACCTTCTGCCAGGGAATCCGCACGTAGGCGCCGTCTTCGCGCCGCTTCGCCTCCCAGAAACCGTCGTGAAAGCGAACTTCGGTGGGGTAGCAATCGCGATTGTTGCAGCAGGATGCCGAAGGGCGATCCGGCATCATCCAGGTGGAATAGAATTTTTCGTGCAGCGGCACGTCCTGTGGCGGATGGTGATTGGCGTGCACCGAATTTTCCTCGGGAGTCTGCGCTTGCGAGAGTGTGAAATAGGCCGAGAACGCCAGAACCGCGACTGCCAAGCCGAGGATCGCCAGGGCCATCCCGCAGATCTCGAGGGCACGCCTGAGCTTTGCCGCAAGGCAGGAGCGGCCGGAAGGCATGAACGAAGCCACGGCCGCGCTATCATGGCCGTTTATCGTCACGTCCATCGTCGCCCTCATTGAGCTGCACGGAGAAACGGTGCCGCGTGTCGACACCGCTCGCCGTCACTCGTTTCAAACGATCGCGCGCCGGGCGCTCCGACGCGGATCAGTAGTCGTAGTCGCAGTAAGGCTGGAGGTCGTACGGATAGAGGTCGCAGTTGTCGTACCCGTACCCATAAGCGAAGCCGTGGCGGTGCCGACCCAAGTGACGGCCGCCACGATCGTGGAAGGCGAAGTGTTGCCCCGCGCCGCGACCTGTTCTGCCGAGGTGGACTCCAGCTGTTGCGCCGGAGTGAGCGAGACCCAATCCGCCGATACGACCCGCGCCTACTCCACCGAGGTGGGCGGCACCAAATCCACCCACGCCGCCCACGTGTCCGCCGCCGAATCCGCCGGCGTGGCCTCCGCCAAACCCGCCGCCTCCGTGGCCTCCGCCGCCCCCACCGCCGCCACGCGCCTCTGCCGTGGTTGCAACCGCGCCTGCGGCGAGGGCGCCGGCGACGAGAACGATCATCGTCTTCTTCAACATCTTCCGATTTCCTTTTTCCTGGCTGCCGCTTGCACGGAGCCAATTGCGATCGGCACAAGGTGGTGTGCTCTCGCCCCTGCAGGTTTTTTGCCCTTGCGGCGCCTTGCTCGCGGTTGCCGCGATCTGAAAGCCGGCCGGAGAGCTCCCGATCGCCAAGTGTCCCGATTCCGAAGTTCGCCCGAGTTTGCCGCACGCTCCGGAGCGAACTTCGGAATCGAAGGACACCAGCAACTCTATGATTCCAGTGCCGCTTTGAACCCGAAGTTCGCAAACGGACTCGCGGCAATTGTGTGCGAACTTCGGGTTCGCGGCACTAGATCGACGCAAGATCACATAAGCCGCGGCAAGGCCGGCGAAACGTATTCCGGAACCGGAGCTAGTTTGGAGAAACGTCAGAGGAGCGGGCAAATGCGGCCGGAAAAGATACTCGGGAAGCTTGGTTTGACCGCAATCCGCAGCGACGACCTGCTCGCCACGCGGCGGACACTGCTGCTCACATCCTTGATGGCCGATCTGCCTCTTGCCGCGCCGGGAACGGCCGCGGCCGTCGATTTGACCTTGGTCGACCCCAGCAAACCCGGCTGGCGGCAGGTCTGACCGCCCGCGACGACTAGGCGGCAGGGCGCGGAGGCTGCACATGGACGCCACGGCTCTTCTGCTCTCGCGGCTGCAGTTCGCCTTCACCATTTCCTTCCACATCATCTTTCCGTCGTTCTCGATCGGACTGGCCGCCTGGCTGACTGTGATCGAGGCGCTGCATCTCAAGACCGGCCGCCCGGTTTATCGAGCGCTGTTCGAGTTCTGGCTCAAGATTTTCGGCGTGGCGTTCGGGCTCGGCGTCGTGTCGGGAATCGTGATGGCATTCCAGTTCGGCACGAACTGGAGCGAGCTGTCGCGGATGTCCGGGCCGATCCAGGGTCCGCTGCTTTCCTACGAGACGTTTACCGCCTTCACGTTGGAGGCGAGTTTCTTCGGCATTTTGATTTTCGGCCGCTCCCGCGTGCCGCCATGGTTTTATCTGTTCTCGACCGCCATGGTGGCGCTGGGCACCACGCTCTCCGCGTTCTGGATCATGGCCAACAACACGTGGATGCAGGTGCCGACCGGCTACGTCGTGCAAAACGGCATCTACGTTCCCGACGACTGGTGGAAGATCGTCATGAGCCGGGTGCCGTGGGTGCGGTTTTCGCACATGCTCATGGCCGCCTACCTGACCGGGGCGTTCTGCGTCGCCGCCACCGGAGCATGGTATCTGCTGCGCCGTGTCTATAACGGCGAAGCGCACGTGATGCTGCGGATGGGGCTTGGCCTCGCCGCCGTCCTGCTGCCGATCCAGATCTTCTTCGGCCATCTCAACGGCGATTACGTGCACGACCTGCAGCCGGCGAAATTCGCCGCCATCGAGGGCCGCTGGCACGACGAGCAGCCCGCCGGCGAGGTGTTGATCGCGCTGCCCGATCCCGCCGCCGAAACGAATCATTACGAGATCAAGATTCCCGTTCTCGGCAGCATCATCGGCAGCATGAGCTTGACCTCCAAAGAAGTCGGGCTGACCAGCTTCCCGCCCCAGGACCGCCCGCCGGTCGTCATTCCGTTCTTCTCATTCCGCATCATGGTCGGCTGCGCCCTGATCATGCTGGCGCTCGCCTGGCTCGGCTCGTACCTGGGTTATTACGGCCGGCTGGAACGAAACCGCCTGCTGCTGTGGGCGACGTTCCTGAGCTTCCCGCTTCCGTTCGTTGCAACCTTGACGGGCTGGTGGACGGCCGAAGTCGGACGTCAGCCCTGGGTCGTGTACGGGGTGTTGCGGACGGCTGACGCGATGACGCCGTTTCTGACCGCCTATGAGGCGGCGATCTCGCTCGCGGTGTTCTGCAGCGTGTACACACTCATCTTCGCGTTCGGCACCTATTACATCAATCGGCTGCTGCGCATCGGTCCCACCGGCGCGGGAATCGCAAGCGCCGCCGTCCCCAACCGGCCGATCTCGCTCGCCGAGGACCACGGTCCGGTCGGTGCGCCCGGCTACGGACCCGCGGGAGAATAGCCATGGTGACGTTCTGGGTGGTTCTGCTCGCGATCAGCATCCTGCTCTACGTGCTGCTCGACGGGTTCGACCTCGGCATCGGCATCCTGTTCGGCTTCACCCGCAGCCACGCGCGCCGGGACGCGATGGTGAATGCGGTGGCGCCGGTCTGGGACGGCAACGAGACGTGGCTGGTGGTGACGGCGGTGATTCTCTGGGGCGCCTTCCCGCTGGTCTACTCGGTCCTCCTGTCGGCCTTCTATCTGCCCCTGATCATCATGCTGGCGGCGCTGATCCTGCGCGGCGTGTCATTCGAGTATCGCCACCGGGCGAAGCACTCGCGCTGGGTGTGGGATTGGAGCTTCGCCGGCGGGTCACTGGTGGCGACCTTCATGCAGGGCCTCACCGTCGGCGCGCTGGTGCGCGGCTTGCCGGTCGTGGACGGTCACTATGCGGGCGGCGTGCTTGGGTGGCTCACGCCGTTTGCGCTCCTCTGCGGGGTCGGGCTGTGTCTCGGCTATTCGCTGCTCGGCGCCGCCTGGCTGATACAAAAGTGCGAAGGCGAGAGTCGGGAAATCGCCTATCGCCAGATCACCTGGCTCGCGCTCGGCGTGCTCGTGTTCCTGATCGTCGTTTTCGCCTACGCCCTCGCCGACCATTTGAGGATCGTCGATCGTTGGCTTGAGCGGCCCTATCTGTTCATCTTTCCGGTCATCGGCGCGCTCGCGGCGGGTGTGCTCGGCGCGAGCATTCGTCAGCACTGGGACGGCCTCCCGTTCACGATGGTGGTGCTCATCTTCCTGGCCGCCTTCGGCACGCTCGTCATCTCGTTCTGGCCGTACATGATCCCCTTCGCCATCACGATCGACGAAGCCGCGGCGCCGCGGTCGAGCCTTGCATTCATGTTCTGGGGCGAAGGGCTCTTCGTGTTCCCGCTGATGCTGATCTACAACGTGATCGCCTACAGCGTGTTTCGCGGCAAGGTCGCCGCGAGTTCCCACCACTATTAGCAAGCATGCTCATCGTTCAACGTCAGGAGAAGGAAAATGTTTTCGCGCCGTGATATCCTCGCCACCGCAGCCGCAGGCGCGGCGCTGACCACGGCAGCGGCCGCGGCGACCTTCGGCAATCCGGACGAGCCGCCGCAGGGTGCGATCAACGCCAAGAATCCGGCGAGCGCCGTCGATCCAGGTCCGCAAAACCCGGCGATCCGGGATCAGTTTCCGTCGGCATTTTCTCCGCCGCCGACCGACGTCGGCAGCCTCCCGCAGTTCTGGGCCTCGTTCAACAACGCACCGCGCCGCATCCAGAACGGCGGCTGGGCGCGGCAAGTGACCCAGTCGGACTTTCCAATTTCAACAACAATTTCCGGCGTGAACATGCGGCTTAGCGCCGGCGGCATCCGCGAACTGCATTGGCACCAAGCCGCCGAGTGGGCGTTCATGACTTACGGCAGCTGCCGGGTCACCGTGATCGATCCGCAGGGCCGGCCTTATGTGGCGGACGTGAAGGAAGGCGACATCTGGTATTTCCCCGCTGGCTATCCGCATTCGCTGCAGGGGCTCGGCCCCGACGGGTGCGAATTCGTCATTTGTTTCGACGATGGCCATGCGAACGAGTTCAACACGCTCCTGGTGACCGATTGGTTCGCCCACACGCCGCCGGCCATCCTCGCCCAGAACTTCGGCGAGCCGGCGGAGACCTTCGCGAAGATTCCCCTGCACGATCTGTGGATCTTTCAGGGCAAAGTGCCGGGCGAGCTCGCCTCCGTGCGGGCGGCCATGACCGGAAAAGCCGCCACTCCGCCCGAGCCGTTCACGTTCTCGCTCACGTCGGCGCCCTACGCCAGCCGGTCCGAAGGAGGCACGCTGCAAATCGCCGACAGCGGAAATTTCAAGGTTTCCACCACGATCGCCGCGGTTTTCCAGACCATCCGGCCCGGCGCGCTGCGGCAGATGCATTGGCATCCCAACGCCGACGAGTGGCAATACTACATCAAAGGCAAGGCCCGCATGGGCGTCTTCAATACCGGTCCGAACGTGGCCACCACGGATTTCAATCCCGGCGATATCGGCTACGCCCCGCGCAACTACGGACACTACGTGCAGAACATCGGCGACACCGACCTGCAATTCTTCGCCGTGTTCCGGACCGCCAAATTCGAAGAGTTCTCGTTGGCGGACTGGCTCAAACATTCCCCGGCCGAAATGGTCGCGGAGCACTTGAACGTCGACCCAGCCGTCGTCCCGCATTGGCCGAACACCCCGATCGTACCCGCCTGAGTGCAGCGGCAACTCCGGCGTTCGCAATCTAAGTAACATGCCAAGCCACATCGAAAAGCGGTTTCTGCCCTACACGCCGGCGCAGTTGTTCGGGCTGGTCGCCGCGGTCGATCGCTATCCCGAGTTCCTGCCCTGGTGCCTTGCGGCGCGCACGCGCTCCGCCGGAACCTTGCCCGGCACGCCGCGCAAAGAGCTGCTCGTGGCCGATCTCGTCATCGGCTTTCGCATGATGCGCGCGCGTTACACCTCGAGCGTCACGCTGCAGTTGCCGCGGCACATCGAGGTTACCTGTATCGAAGGGCCCTTCCGTTATCTCAACAACCACTGGACGTTCGAGCCCGCCGCCCCGAGCACCGGCCGGCCCGCCGGCGGCACGATGCTCACGTTCCGGATCGAGTTCGCGTTTCGCTCGCGGCTGCTGCAGTCATTCATGGGCGTCATGTTCGACGAGGCGGTAAGCCGCATGGTTGCCGCCTTCGAGGGCCGTGCCAAACAGCTTTACGGTGTCCGTCTATCGGATGCGGCGCGCCGGGTGCGGCATCAGTCCGTTCCGGCGTGAATGACTTATTCTTCATTTTCGACAGTCGAGCTTCCGATCACGCCGGCGCGCGACATTCGCATCGGTCTGCGACTCGAAGGTTCAAAAGCGGAAGCGCAACCCGACCGTAGGATCGATATTGTTGCGCGTCAGAAATCCGTTGGCCAATCCGCCTGTCTCTTGCGAGAACATCACGCCGATATAGGTGTCCCACTTCGGCGCGAATCGCCAATCGACGGCGACGGAAACCGCGTCGAAGGTTCCGGCGCATTGCGCGTGCGAGCTGTCGGCGCAGTAGATCGGCCCTTTCGCCGCCGTGCCGAAGAAGGAATTCTGAATGTAATGATAATAGCCGCCCATGACGTCCAGATCTTTGGTGATCGCGTATTTCGCGCCGATCCACATGCTCTGCAAAACTCTGTCGCCAAGGCCGTTGACGCCGTAGGCGGCGTTGTTGATATTCGTCCCGTTGATCGCGGTACAGCCGAGACAAACAAAATCTCCCGAAATATCGGTTAAGGCGACCTGGGGATCGCTGGGAGCCGCATATCTGATCCATTCGTAGCCGCCGTAGAGGGTGAGCGGTCCGTTGGCGTATTTGCCCAGCAACATCACGCTCGAGTCATCCGAGATCGTGGCCGTGAAAGTCTGCGGCAGGAATGGCGGGATCGGCATGCCGGCGGCATTGGTGGGCGCACCCGCGAGAGATGCCGCGACGGCGTCCCTGACGTAACTGACGATCGCATCGACCGACAACGTGCCATTGGCCAGGTGCGGGATGTCCGCCCCGGCTTGCAGCTGATAGGTGCCGTTCGCCGCATTGTTCTGCGCGTAGCCGCCGAATTGCCACAGCGCGGCCACCCGGAACTGGCCGATGTTGAGGCGATACTTCGCTGAGGTCGAATATCGGCAGTCTTCGGTATTGCCGACGCCGCAGGTTATTCCCTGAAAGCCGATCGGCGAGAAGGCGTAGGAACCGGCGAGCGGGTCGTAGGCGAGCACGCCGTCGAGGGTCAGCGAGTTCTGCCGGAAGACGGTGAGCGTGCCGTAAGTCGGCGAACTGATCCCGACGTATCCTACGCCATTCCACCACTGCCCGGCTCGACTAGAGTCGGCGTTGGCGTCTTGCAGGTCGAGCGGGACACCGCGGTCCACAAAAAGGGAGTGTGGGCCGTTGGCGAATCGCAGCGAATAGGGATCGAACCCGGCATCCAGATCAAAGACGAACGAGAAACCGTTGCCGATCGGCTCGGTTCCCTTGATGCCGATGGTCGACTGGCTCAGGCCATTCGGCGCAAGCCCGAACATCGGCGACCTGTTCATCTTTTGGATGAGGTACGAAGCCCCGGCTGGGGACCACGGACTGAGCGGCGCGCCGTGGCTCTGCCAGCCGACCCCGGCATCGATCGTTCCGTAGACCGTAATGCCATGCCAGGTGAGCTGGCAATTCGTGGTGATGAAATCCCAAAAGTCCGTGCACAGCTTGGGCGCGGTATCGGTGGCGGCCGGCTGAGCCTTCACCGGCATGTCGGCGGCCCACGCATCCGCCCCCCACGAGCAGCCGCAGAGCGCGAGAAGTATCGCGGTAGGAATACCGAGCTTTGTCATAAGAAAGCCCCCGCAGCGTTGATCCCTTCCGGTGCTTTCCTCCGCCTTTATCGTGAAACAAAGGGATCGGGCTGAAAAGTAACAACTCGCACCCGCGCGAAGAAAACCTCGCGTGTGTGGCCGCGGCGCCACAGTGCCGAATCCGACGTTAGAGCGAAAGTCGCGCCAATTTCGGACAATCCTTGCCGCTATGTCGGAGGAACAGGGCGTCATGGCGGTGAGCGAAAGGTCGAGAACCTCATCCTGGGCGGTGGCAAGCCCCTCGTCGCTTTAGTCGGTGTCCGTTGGCAGCTCAAACTGGAAAACCGAGCCTCGCTCGCTGCCCGGCGCTACCCAAATACGGCCGTTATGGCTCTCGATGATCGACTGGCAGATGGAAAGGCCGATTCCCAACCCACGCTCTTTGGTTGTGAACATCGGCTTGAAAATTTGATCCATCTTGGACGGATCGACGCCCATGCCGGTATCCTCGATCGACACGCGAATAAAGTTCGCTCTATCGATGCCGGATCGTATGCCCAACACACGCGGCTCCCCCGATTGCATCGCCTCAATGGCGTTCATGACCAAGTTAAGGATGACTTGCTGTAGTTGAACCCCGTCTCCATTCAGGTCGGGGAGTGACGCATCAAGCTGGACACTCAGTTCTACACGATGCTTCTGCACCTCGGAACGCACGATAGCCAGAACCGAGCAGATCAGCTTGTTGATGTCGGTTGGAAGTCTTGCTTGTGTTTCCTTTTTGAACATTCCGCGCAGGCTTGCCACGATCTCGCCTGCACGGCGGCCGGCGGTTTCGATGCTGTCCAGCGCGTCACACGCCTCTTTTATGTCCGGCTGCGTCCGGGCAAGCCATGATCGGGCCGCACTTGCGTCGGCGACAATCGCCGAGAGCGGTTGATTGATCTCATGAGCAATTGATCCTGAAAGTACACCTGCCGTCGCTACGCGATTCATGTGGGCCAGCTCAGCCATTGTCCGCTGCAATTCGGCCGTCCGTTCCAGCACCTTCATCTCAAGCTCGTCGCGGGCTCGGCGAACTTCTTCCTCGGCCCGGCGCTGTTCACTGATCAGGTTCGCGCTGCGGAAGGCTGTCGCCGCATGATTCGCAGCGACTGTGAGCAGCATCCTGTCGGTTTGGGTAGGGAAGTCGCTACGCTCGCAGCCGACGGCTACGAGCCCCGCGTGCGCGTGGAAGCCGATAGGGATAACAACACCGCGAAGCGATTTCGGCCCGTCGTCAAGACCGACGGCATTCGCCGCGATCGGCTCGCGCAAAGACTCGTCGAAAGTAGAAAGTTGCGCCTGCAACCAGTCCATAAATTCCGCGCTGGCGTATCCGCCCGTGACGTCGATCGTTACGCCTCCGCTGGGATCGAGAAAGCGTACGAACGCGAAATCAAAACCCAACGATCCCGTCAGAATGTCAGCCAACCCGGCAGCAATCGTGCGTGGTTCGATGCCGATCCATCCCGCCGGGAGAGTCGAAAGTGCGACTAAATCCCGAAGCGCCGCGCGCAGCCGGACATTCTCGTCAGCCATTTATTGGTGTGCTTGGCTGCCTCGGGCCGGTCTTCTCTGCCGCAATTCAACCAGGAACTGGTCTGGAGGAACAAAGAACGGGTTCTCCTGGAGCACGCCTCCGACAATAACAACGGGGTGAACGCGCAACATGTCCATCATCAAGCTGGCGCTGAAGTTCCTCAGGTCGTAAGTGCAGATGACCGGATCCTTGTATTTACCGACTGTGTGATTTACGCGCGTCTCGTATTCCAGCCAGTTGGCTTCACCTGCTTTTTCCACCAGCGATGGTTCCACCTTCGATACAAATCTGATGAGAGGATTACCGGCGACCGCCCCTGATCCAAGCAGCTCGTCGAGCAAGGCGAGCATCGCATCCTGATCGAAGTGATCGTCGCGCAGGTAAGCGTCCTGCCAGCGCCGCAGCTCCAACTGACCGGTTGCCATCGCCTGGTGCACGTCTATGCCAGCCGCGGCGAGGCGTTTTAGATGATCCTCCCGCAATTCGGGATCGACGATGTGAAAGGCCTTCTCGCCCCGCTCGAACCCCTCTTTGATGAACGAACGAAGCACCCGGTGTTGCTCGTCGAAGCCATTGAAAAAAGCGCAGATGTGCGTTTGGTTGCCGAGCACGCCATCGGCTACGTGGATGGGGCATTCATGGCCTTGCATGATGGACCTCCGCTAAAACGGATTTCCCGCCACCCCGCCCACACGGCACATTTCATAAACCTACTTCGCCAGGGGGTCGAAGTCCAGCCGTCTATTGCGGTGCGGCATAACGTGCGTGGCCCCTCGCCCGTGTGCAGACGACCATACTGGCGGGGCCTGCCTTATCGGGCATGCGATTGTTATCCACCCGACTGACCGAGGCCAAACGCCCTTTTGGCAAACGTGCCGGCGGCGAGGCGTCATCCACGGAATTATGAAACGCGACGGTGCAACAGGCAGCCTCGTTACGCCCGGGCGCCGGCCTAAGTTTTGGACGAAATGAGCGCGATGACTTCAACCAAACATACCGTGTGGTCGACGTAGCTCTTTTGGCCGATCTCGCCGAGTTTGGTGCCGCCCCTCTCCAGGGTTACGGTACCGTTCGCATCGCGTCGGATGGTCAAATTATCGACGGTGAATGCGCCCGTGAAGCTCAAGCCGGCTTGGCCGGTTCCCGCGCACACTCGCTCCGCCCGGGCTTCGACGCCATCTTCGGCGGCGGATATTCGTGTCAGCAGGGCCATCAAGGTCGCTGCAACCGCCATGCCGACACTGCCCCGCCTTAATCGCAGCATTTCCAGTCTCCGGTCCAGTATCAGCTACGCCGAAGCGGCGTCGCTTGAATAAAACTCTCCGGGGTGCCGTCCTTCGGATTGACGAAGATGATGTCCTTCGGATCGCGCCGGGGCGTGTCGACCGAGAGGAACACGACCGGCCCCTCGATGAGCTCCGGCAGGGCGTGCACGGTGCCGCGTTTGAAGAACAGGAGCGTCCCCGGACCGAATGCGCCCCCATTCGCCGGGCTGCCCATCCAGAAGGTGCCTTTGCCGGACAGGGCATAGAGATATTCGTCGCTGTGCACGTGATAGTGCGGCGGGGTCGGGCGATAGAAGCGAAAGACGCGCGCGCTCGCCGCCGGCTGATCCGTCAGATAGGTGTCGATCAGCAGCGTTTCCGCCGTCTCCGGGAACGAGCGCATGATCTCGTTGATATCGAAACGGGCGAAATCGCGATCCTCGGCTTGCCTGTGCATGACGTCTCCAATCTGGTGTCCCGCGGTGCTTATGTATTTCCACCCGGCTGGAAGGCGTTGTTCGGCCTTGCTGTTTTTGGCGACCGCACCCATGTGCGCACGCCCTTCCCGCTCAGGCTCCCGTCCCCGCGTTCATGCGCAATTTCGGACAAGAGCCGCAAGCTTGGCAAAGCAAGCCGGGAAACGGCTGACTAAGCTTGCTCCAAGGCCGCCGCTACCTGCGGAAGCTGTGCGGCGCCCAATCACGCAAGCTGGGCTGCGCCATGAGCGAACGCCTCCATCCGACAATCGCCCGTCGCGACGTTCTGCGCGTCCTCACCCTGGGCGCGGGCGCCGCGGTTGCCGCGGGCGCGCCGCTGTCGCCCGCGCAGGCCGCTGACGATCGCAAAACCGAGAACGGCCGCGCCCGCTACCAGCCGAACTCCCCCGACGTGCAGAACTTCTACCGGGTCAACCGCTATCCGCTGAAGTGAGGAGCGCCCGTGCTCGTCAAGAGGAGCCAAGGCACGAGCCGCCGGACCGCGCTCGCTGGTGCGCTCGCGGTGAACGAGACCGGCGACCTCGATCGCCGCAGCTTCCTGCGCCGTTCGGGCCTGGCGGCGAGCGGCCTTGCCGCGCTCGGCAGCCTCTCGCTCGACACGATGCGCAAGGCGCAAGCCGGTCCGCCGCCCAAGCCGGGCATTCCGGTCGAAACGCGCAAGAACATCTGCACGCACTGTTCGGTCGGCTGCACGGTGACCGCCGAGGTGCAGAACGGCGTGTGGATCGGCCAGGAGCCTAGTTGGGACAGCCCGATCAACCGCGGCTCCCACTGCTCAAAAGGCGCCTCGGTGCGCGAGTTGGTGCGCGGGGAGCGTCGGCTCAAATATCCGGTCAAGCTCGTCAACGGCAACTGGACGCGGATCGGCTGGGACCAGGCGATCGAGGAAATCGGCGGGAAGCTGACCGAGATCCGCGACAAATCCGGTCCCGACGCCGTTTACTGGCTCGGCTCGTGCAAATTCTCCAACGAGGCCGGTTATCTGTTCCGCAAGTTCGTCGCCTTCTGGGGCACCAACAACGTCGATTGCCAAGCCCGCATCTGCCACTCGACCACCGTTGCCGGCGTAGCAAACACGTGGGGCTACGGGGCGATGACCAACAGCTACAACGACATCCGCCGGTCGAAGACGCTGCTCATCATGGGCGGCAATCCGGCGGAAGCGCATCCGGTGTCGCTGCAGCATCTGCTCGAAGGCAAGGAGCTTAACCGCGCGAATTTCATCGTCATCGACCCGCGCATGACCCGCACCGCCGCGCACGCCAACGAATACGTGCGCATCCGGCCGGGCACTGACATCGCCGCGCTGTGGGGCATGCTGTGGCACATTTTCCAGAACGGCTGGGAAGACAAGCAATTCATTGCGCAGCGCGTCTACGGCATGGACGAGGTCCGCCGCGAAGTCGCGAAGTGGACGCCCGACGAAGTCGAGCGCGTGACCGGCATTCCCGGCGAGCAGCTCAGGCGCGTGGCGGAAAAATTCGCCAAGGACCGGCCGTCGACGCTGATCTGGGCCATGGGCCAGACCCAGCACACGGTCGGGACCGCCAACGTGCGCGCGAGCTGCATTCTGTTGCTGGCAACCGGAAACGTCGGCGGCTTCGGCAACGGCGCGAACATCTTCCGCGGCCACGACAACGTGCAAGGCACGACCGATATCGGGCTCGATGTCACCAGCCTGCCGCTCTACTACGGCCTCGACGAGGGCGCGTGGCGGCATTGGTGCCGCGTGTGGGACGTCGATTACGACTGGGTGCAGTCCCGTTTCCCCTCGAAAAAATTGATGGAACTGCCGGGCATCGCGTCGCCGCGCTGGTTCGATGCGACCTTGCTGGCCAAGAGCGACATCGGCCAATCCGACAATTTGCGCGCCATGATGGTGTTCGGGCACAACGGCAACACGCTGACCCGCATTCCCGAAGCGGTGAAGGCGCTCGAGAAGCTCGACCTGCTTGTGGTCGTCGACACCGTGCCGACCAACTGGACCTACGTGTCGCCGCGCAAGGAGGGGACTTATCTGCTCCCGTCCGGCACTCAGTTCGAATCGTCCGGCACGCGCACCAACTCCAACCGCTCGATCCAATGGTACGACCAGGTCGTGCCGCCGATCTTCGAGTGCAAGGAGGACTATGAGATCATCTACCGGCTCGCGGCCAAGCTCGGTGTTGCCGATCAGCTGTGCAAGCATGTCGTGGTCAAGAATAACGTGCCCTCGGCAGAGGATCTGCTGCGTGAGATCAACCGCGGCGGCTGGAGCACGGGCTATACCGGGCAGTCTCCCGAGCGCCTGAAGCTGCAGCGCGACAATCAGAAAGACTTCGACCTCGTCACGCTGCGGGCGAAGGACGGCCCGTGCAAGGGCGAATACTACGGCTTGCCGTGGCCGTGCTGGGGAACGGCGGAGATGAAGCACCCGGGGAGCGCGGTCCTCTACGACACTCATCTGCACGTCAAAGACGGCGGCGGCACCTTCCGCGCGCGTTTCGGCGTCGAGCGCGACGGCGCCACCTTGCTGGCCGAGGGCTCCTATTCGCTCGGCTCCGATATCAAGGACGGCTATCCCGAGTTCACCATGGCCGTGCTCAAGAAGCTCGGCTGGGACAAGGAGATCGCGCCGCAGGAAATGGCGGTGATCCAGCAGGTCGGCGGCAGCAACACCGACGCGGTGTCATGGTCGACCGATCTCTCCGGCGGCATCCAGCGCGTCGTGATCGGGCATGGTTGCGCTCCTTACGGCAACGCCAAGGCGCGCGCCGTCGCCTGGAATCTGCCCGACCCGGTGCCGACCCACCGCGAGCCGATCCACTCACCGCGCGTCGATCTCGTCGCCAAATACCCGACCTTTCCCGACGCCGTGCAGCTGCGCGTGCCCAACATCGGCTTCACCATTCAGAAGGCGTCGGTCGCGCAGGGCGTCGCCAAACGTTTCCCGCTCATCCTCACCACGGGCCGGTTCGTCGATTACGAGGGCGGCGGCGACGAGACGCGCGCTAACATCTGGCTCGCCGAGCTGCGCCAGGACATGTACATCGAGATCAATCCGGCGGACGCGCTTGCGCGTGGCGTCAAAGATGATGGCTGGGTGTGGGTAACGGGCGCGGAAAATAATTCCAAGGCGCGCATGAAGGCGCTGGTCACCGAGCGCGTCGGCAAGGGCGTCGCCTTCATGCCGTATCATTTCAGCGGTTGGTTCGAGGGCGTCGACCAGCGCAACAAATTTCCCAAGGGCGCCGATCCCTACGTGCTGGGCGAACCCGCCAACGCGATTACGACCTACGGCTACGATCCGGTGACCAACATGCCGGAATCGAAGGTCACGCTATGCCAGATCACGGCGGCATGAGGACGTGCCATGGCTCGCATGAAATTCCTCTGTGACGCCGACCGTTGCATCGAGTGCAACGCCTGCGTGACCGCCTGCAAGAACGAGAACCAGGTGCCGTGGGGAATCAACCGCCGGCGCGTCGTGACCATCAATGACGGCAAGCCGGGCGAGCGCTCGGTCTCCATGGCCTGCATGCACTGCACCGACGCGCCGTGCGCGGCGGTCTGTCCGGTGACCTGCATCGCCCCGACGCCCGAGGGCGTGGTGCTGCACTCGAAGGACCTGTGCATCGGTTGCGGCTACTGCTTTTACGCCTGCCCGTTCGGCGCGCCGCAATACCCGCAGCGCGGCAACTTCGGCTCGCGTGGCAAGATGGACAAATGCACTTTTTGCGCCGGCGGCGGCGGCACGGAGGTGCCCGGCAGCATCGACGAATACCGCAAATATGGCGCTAACCGGCTGCTCGAGGGCAAGCTGCCTCTGTGCGCGGAAATGTGCTCGACCAAGTCGCTGTTGGCGGGCGACAGCGAGATCATCGCGCAAATCTACAAGGAGCGCGTGCTCACGCGCGGCTACGGCACCGGCGCCTGGGGCTGGCAAACCGCCTATCGCGCGGACGTCACGATTTAGCTCAGGAATGGAAGGGCAGCGGATGTTCACTTCATGGGTAATCATCCGCGCTCTCGCGGCGCTTGCCTTTCTTGGTGTCGTCGCCACGGCAATCCCGGCGAACGCCCAGACGCAAACGCCGCCGGCATCTACACATCAGTCGACGGTGATCGATCCGGACGCGCGCGCCGTCAACGAGCACACGCTGTTGCGCGAATTTCCGCGGATTCAAGGAACGATCCTGATTCCCGCCCAGCGCGAGGCCGTGCTCATTCAGCCCGACGGGCGGATATGGGACTATTTCCACGAGGTGCTGCTGCGCTGGATCGGCGTGGTCGCGATCTTCGGCATGTTGGCGGTACTCGCGGCCGGCTATTTTCTCCTCGGACGCATGCGGATTGCCGCCGGGCGCTCGGGCATCCCGGTACTCCGCTTCACCAGCTTCGAGCGCTTCTGCCACTGGCTGACCGCGACGTCGTTCGTCGTGCTCGCGCTCACCGGGTTGAACATCACCTTCGGCAAGGTCGCGCTGCGTCCGCTGATCGGGCCCGACGCGTTCTCGCTGGTCGCGCAGTATGCGAAATACATCCACAATTATACGAGCTTCGCGTTCGTCATCGGGCTCGTGCTGATCGTGGCGATGTGGATCAAGGACAATATTCCACGCAAGATCGACATTACCTGGCTCAGGGAAGGCGGCGGCTTCATTCGTTCCAAACATCCGACCGCCGGCCGTTTCAATGCCGGCGAGAAGCTGGTGTTCTGGTTTGCACTGGGAGCTGGCGCGGCCGTGGCCGTGTCGGGATATCTGCTGATCTTCCCCTTCTACCTCACCAACATTTTCGGTATGCAGATCGCGCAAGTCGTACACAGCATCATCGCACTGCTGTTCATTGCCGTTATCCTCGCGCACATCTACATCGGCACGCTCGGCATGGAGGGGGCCTTCGAGGCGATGGGGAGCGGCAGTGTCGATCTCAACTGGGCCAAGGAGCACCACGGCGCCTGGCTCAAGGAGGAGGTTGCCAAGGGCCGCGTCGCGGCCGAGCAGCTTTCGGTCGCCCCGGCCGAATGATGGCGAGCATCACGTCAACGTGAGTTCTCGCGACTACTGATCACGCGGCGCCCACGCCGACGTGATGATCCCCTGCGCAATTTCAGAAAACTGGCAGCAACGCCTGTCAAACCCCCCGTAGAGGCGGACCTATCTCCGGTTCAGGCTCGCAATGATGCGGGTCCGAAACAATGGAGACGCAACATGTCTGTCAAGACCATTGCCGCGACGGCGCTCGCGGTCTTCCTCGCCACGACGGCGGGTGCTTTCGCTCAGGGCTGGCAGGGCGATAACGGCCTTTATCAGGATCGCTATGGCTTGGGTTATACCAGCACGGCCCGGCACAACCCCGAGGACACCAACGGCTTCTGACGAGCGGGCCTCCGTTCCTCGCCGCAGGCGCCCGGCGCGTGTGGGACTTGTTGGGTGCGCTGGCCCCCGACCGACCGGCCGGGGCTTTCGCATTCTTGCGCGGATGCGGGAAAGGCTCCCCGTAACGCCTCGACCGGCGCCGGCCTGCACCCCCATTGAAATGGAGCCGCCTGCCATGAAGCTCGGAATCGTCGGGACCGGAAACGTCGGCAACGCCATCGCGCTCGCGGCGGTGACGCGCGGCAGCGCCCGCGAGATCGTGCTCGTCAACCGCACGCGCAAGACCGCGGAGGCGGTTGCGACCGACCTGCGCTACGGCACGCCCCTCACCCCGAAGGTCGATATTGTCGACGGCGACTATGCCGACCTCGCAGGCGCGGCCGTCGTGCTCATCACCTCCGGCGTCAACGAGAAGACCGGCGGCGCCACCGATCGCAACGATCCGCAGGGCCGGCTCAAGCTCCTCGCCAAGAATGCCGGCATCTATCGCGACATCGTCCCGCAGATCGTACGCGCGGCGCCGGACGCGGTCCTGGTGGCGGTCACCGATCCGCCCGATCCGCTCGCTGACATCGCGCGCGAAGCGGCCGGACACAACCGCGTGCTCAGCACCGGCACCTTCCTCGACAGCCTTCGCTTCCGCCTGCATCTCGGGCGCCATTTTGGTGTCGATCCGGCGACCGTGGAAGCGCAGGTGATTGGCGACCATGGGACGTCGCAGGTGTTCCTGTGGTCCTCGGCGCGCATTGCCGGCGTGCCGCTAACTAGGCTCCTGACAAAGCGGGGCGAGAAGCTGGAGGAGGTACGGGCGCAGCTCGAAAAGGACGTCCGCTACGCCAACATCACCATTATCGAGGGACACGCCGCGAGCCAGTACGGCATCGGCATCGTCTCGGCCCGCATCGCCGAGATTGTCTTGGCTGACGAACACGCCGCTATTCCGATCGGCAGTTATCACCACGCCTTTGGCGTCACGTTGTCCTTACCCAGCGTCGTGGGGCGCGCAGGCGTCGTCTCGGTATTGCAGCCGGAGCTAACGGAGGAGGAGCGCGCCGGATTGGAAAAAAGTGCGGACGCGTTACGGTCGGCGCTGAAAGAACAAGGGCCTGTTGATTGATCGCGCAGCTGGGCAATCAGATGTTATCGACCGACGTCGATCTGGCTACCAGTCTGCTGGAACATTAAGTCCGGCCTTCTTGGAACTCATATCGCTGCGTCATCGGGATGCTCACCTCCAAACCGGGCACCACGATCGAAGCGATTGTCAGGGCGACCGACTGGCTATCCCGCCGCTGACTACGCGCCCAGGTAAGGCCCGCATTATCGCACTTAAATGATCTGAGAGAGTGCCAGCGTCTAGGTCTTTTCACGAGAAGTCTCAGTCCCTGACGAACCGGTCTCTCCCTGAAACGTGCAAACTCCCCAGGAAAAGGGATTCTCAATACCGGAGACCGGCGAGCCGCTTCCGAACGCCCCGGCTGGGGCTCTACAGGGAGCGAGTTACGGCCGTAAAGAATCCCCGCAGAAACGGCCATTCTCCTCCGGTTCTCGCGGAAAATGGCGTTCGTGCGGACTGGCTGGTGGGCGCACAAGGACTCGAACCTTGGACCCGCTGATTAAGAGTCAGCTGCTCTACCAACTGAGCTATGCGCCCTTCGCCAGGAAACCTCGTCCTCCACAAGAGCCTCAAGGACAGTCCCTTTCCGGCTCACGTCATGGATGAGGCGCCGCCTATCTAGGGGACTGGGCGCCATTTTCCAAGCCTCAATCGGCCCGCTCCACAGGCGTGGCCGGCGCGGCCACGGCACGCTACCATCGGCCGTCCCGCTAGTGCCGCGAACCCGAAGTTCGCATCACAATTGCCGCGAGTCCGATTGCGAACTTCGGGTTCAAAGCGGCACTAGAATCATAGACTTGCTAGTGTCCTTCGATTCGAAGTTCGCTCCGGAGCGTGCGGCAAACTCAAGCGAACTTCGGAATCGGGACACTAGCCGCCCCGGAGTGCGCCACCCGTGAACATCGACATCGTCAAGTCGGACGCGCCGCGTCCGCTCGCCCATTATTCGGAAGGCGTGGCGGCGGGGCCGTGGGTGTTCGCCGCCGGGCAGATCGCGAGCGACTACAAGACCGGGGTGCCCGAGGCGGCGCGCCGGCATCCCAATTTCCCCTACTACGCCTCCGACATAAAATTGCAGACGCGCTACATTCTGGAGAACCTGAAGAAGACCTTCGCGGCGGCCGGCTCCTCGCTCGAGCACGTCGTCAAGGCGCAGGTGTTCCTCACCGACCTCGATAATTTCGTCGGCTTCGACGAGGTGTGGAAGGGGTATTTCCCGGTGCCGCCCGCGCGCACCACCGTCGGGACCACCGGGCTTCTCGTGAAGGACACCTTGGTCGAGATCGACCTCGTCGGCTTCGTGCCCGGCCGCGGGGTCGAGAAGCGGGCGGTCCAATCGGGCGCGCCGCGCCCGCTCGCGCATTACACCGAGGCCTTCACGGTCGGCGACCTCGTGTTCGCCGCCGGCCAGATCGCGAGCGATTACCGGACCGGGGTGCCGGCGCAAGCGCGGCGGCAGCCGAACTTTCCCTATTATTCTTCCGACATCAAACTGCAGACGCGCTATATCCTGGAGAATCTCAAACAAACCTTCGCGGCCGCCGGCTCGTCGCTCGACAATGTCATCAAGGCGCAGGTGTTCCTGACGGACCTCAACAACTTCCATGCCTTCGACGAAGTGTGGAAGGAGTATTTCCCGGTACCACCGGCGCGCACCACGGTCGGCACCACCGGGCTCCTGGTGAAGGACACCCTGGTCGAAATCGACCTGATCGGCTTCGTCTCCGGCCGCGACATCGACAAGGTGCCGATCAAATCCGCCGCCCCACGCCCGCTCGCCCATTACAACGAGGCGTTCCGGGTCGGCGACCTCGTGTTCGCGGCCGGCCAGATCGCGAGCGACTATAAGACCGGCGTGCCGGAATCCGCACGCCGGCATCCGAGCTTCCCCTACTACGCGTCCGACATCAAGCTGCAGACGCGCTACATCCTCGACAACCTCAAGCAGACGTTTGCGGCCGCCGGCTCCTCGCTCGAGCGCGTGGTCAAGGCGCAGGTGTTCCTCACCGACTTGAACAATTTCCATGCCTTCGACGAGGTGTGGAAGGAATATTTCGTGATCCCGCCGCCGCGCACCACCGTGGGTACCACCGGGCTCCTGGTGAAGGACACCCTGGTCGAGATCGACCTGATTGGAGTCGCCTCTCCCCCGTCATCCTGAGGCGCGCCCGAAGGGCGCGTCTCGAAGGATGAACGGGCGCGGCCGTCGCCCTTCGAGACGCCGGCCTGCGGCCGGTTCCTCAGGGTGACGGAATCGCGGACTGTGCTACCCTCGCCTCCCCCTCCCCACCGCAGGCCGTACCCATGAAAATCGACTACGACGCCTACAAGTACCTCAAGATCGCGCGGCCGGCGCCGCGCGTGATCGAGATCGTCATGAGCAACCCCGGCAAGCTCAACTCGCTCGACCGCCACGGCCATGCCGAGCTCGCCGAAATCTGGCGCGACGTCGACGCCGACCCCGACGTCTCGGTTGCGCTCTTGCGTGGCGAGGGCGGCAATTATTCCGCCGGCGGCGATCTTGGCCTGGTCGACGAGATGGTGGCCGACTGGGACACCCGCGTGCGCGGATGGCGCGAGGCGCGCGACATCGTCTACAACGTGATCAACTGCTCGAAGCCGATCGTCGCCGCGATCGAGGGCCCGGCGGTGGGCGCCGGGCTTTCCGCCGCCATGGTGGCGGACGTGGTCGTGGTCGGCCGCAAGGCGCGCATCATCGACGGCCACACCCGCCTCGGCGTCGCGGCGGGCGATCATTCCGCCATCGTCTGGCCGCTGCTGTGCGGCATGGCCAAGGCGAAATATTATCTGCTGCTGTGCGAGACCGTCACCGGCGAGGAGGCCGAGCGCATCGGGCTCGCCAGCCTGTGCGTCGACGACGACAAGGTGATCGAGACCGCGCGCAGCGTGTGCGACAAGCTGGTGCGGCTGCCACCGACCCCGGTGCGCTTCACCAAATACGCGCTCAACAACTGGCTGCGCGCCGCCGGCCCGATCTTCGACGCGTCGCTCGGGCTCGAGTTCATGGGCTTCTCCGGCCCCGACGTGGGCGAGGGCGTCGCCGCGCTGCGCGAGAAGCGCCGCCCCAACTTCAAGCCGCAGTCGTCGTATTGAGTAGGGCGCAATAGGCCGAAGGCCGTATTGCGCCGGCTGAGCGTAAATTGGCGCAATACGCTTCGCTATTGCGCCCTACGAACAGGGTTATAGCATGAAAGACTTCGCCAACCGCGCGGCGTTCGTGACCGGCGGTAGTCGCGGCGTCGGGCGCGCGATCGCGCTCGAACTTGCCGCGCGCGGCGCCGACGTTGCAATCGTCTACAAATCGCGGCGCGAGAGCGCGGACAAAGTGGCCGCCGAAATCGCCGCGCACGGTGGTAAGGCCCTTGCGCTGCAGGCGGACGTGGGGGATTCTGCCGCGGTCGCCGCGGCGTTCGCGCGCGCGTGCGCGGCCTTCGGCGGCATCGACGTGCTCGCCCATTCCGCGGGCGCGCCGGTCGCGTGGAAGCCGGTGCGCGAGCAGGACCCGCAGAGCTGGGCGGACTTCGTGCGCAGCGACCTGATCGGAGCCTTCAACGTGGTGCACGCGGCGGTCGGTCACATGCACGCGCGCGGGCGCGGCGTCATCATCGCCATCTCGTCGATCGCCGCGCAAATGTGCCAGTCGCGCAACTCGCAAGGCGCGGCCGCCAAGGCCGGGGTCGAAGCGCTCATCCGCGTCGTCGCGCGCGAAGAAGGCCGTTACGGCATCCGCGCCAACGTGATTTCCATCGGGCTCACCGACACCGACCAGGCGCGCGAAGCGTTCGCGAGCTGGGGCGAGGCGGCGACGCAAAAGGTGATCGACGGCATTCCGCTCAAGCGCATCGGCAAGCCGGAAGAGATCGCCCGCATGGCGGCGTTTCTCGCCAGCGACGACGGCGCCTACGTCACCGGCAAGGTGATCCAGGTCGACGGCGGCCAGATGATCGCCGGATAAGCAAAAACCACGCCGGAGCATGATCCCGAAAACTGGACACGGGTTTTCGGATAAGATCATGCCCCAAAGATAAACGGAGGAGAGCATGAAACAAACACACCTGACCCGCCGCGCCGTGCTGCGCACCGGCACCGCGGCCGCCGCGCTGTTGGCGGCGCCGCCGTACCTGCGGCTCGCGACCGCGGCGACGCCGATCAAGATCGGCATCCCGACCGTCATCACCGGCGGCTACGCCATCCTCGGCACGCAGGTGATGCGCACCTGCAAGCTGGTCGAGAAGACGCTCGGCGGGAAGGGCGTGCTCGGCCGGCCGGTCGCGTTCGAATACCGCGATACCCAGGGCAATCCCGCCGACTGCGTGCGCAAGTGCCAGGAGCTGGTCGAGCGCGACGGCATCAATCTCATCGCCGGCGTGATCGTCTCCTCGGAGGCGCGCGCCATCATGCCCAAGCTCGCCGAATGGAAGGCGTTCTTCATCTCGCACGGCTGCGGCGACGGCCTCTTGACGACCAAGGAATTCCTGGTGCCGAACTTCTTCCGCGCCAATACCTCGGCGCCCATGGGCGCGCGCACGCTGGCGCTTTATTTGAAGGACGCGCCGGAGAAGAATTTCATCGCGCTCGGCTCCGATTACGCCTGGGGCCGCTCCAGCGTCGGCGCCTTCGAGGAGCAGATCAAGGCGGTGGGCAAGAACCTCACCGACAAGATTTTCACGCCGGTCGGCAACAAGGACTATTCGACCTACATCACCAAGGTGATCCAGTCGGGCGCGCAAGGCTGCTACATCGCGCTGCAGGGCGACGAGGCGCGCTCGTTCTATTCCCAGGCGACGCAGTACGAGCTGCCCAAGCGCATCCAGCTCTTCACCGAGATCGTCGCGCAGGCCGACATCCGCACGCTCGGCAAGGACTCGATCGGCATGCTCGGCTCCTCGCGCTACGCCTTCACCTACGACACCCCGGAGAACAAGAGGTTCACCGAGGCGTTCCTCGCCGAATACAAGGAAATCCCCGACTGGACCGACGGCGAAATGTACCAGGCGCTGCAGATCCTGTTCGCCGCGATCGAGAAGGCGGATTCGACCGAGGCCGCCAAGCTCGTGCCGGCGATGGAGAACCTCGAGATCACCAGCGTGAAGGGCTCGGTGCTGATGCGCCAGTGCGATCACCAGGGCGAGAACCAGGGTTTCGTGGTCAAGGTCGCGGCGTCGGACAAATACGCCGAGCCGATCCCGGAGATCGTGAAAATCTACCCGCGCCAGGCGATCACCCCGGATTGCCTGTCCACGGGATACAAGGCGGCCGGGTGAACAGGATCAGGGAACAGGGATCAGGGATCGGAAAGAGTGCGATCCCTGATTTCTGATACCTGATACCTGGTCGCATGAACTTCGCCTCCTTCCTCTTCGCGCAAAGCCTCAACGCGCTGTCGCAGGCGGCGGTGCTGTTCTTCATCGCCTGCGGGCTCACGCTCATTTTCGGCATCATGCGCATCGTCAACTTCGCGCATGGCGCGCTGTTCATGCTCGGCGCCTACGTCGGCTACAGCGTCGCGGTTTCGACCGGCTCGTTCTGGCTCGCGCTCATCGCCGCACCGCTCGCGACCGGCGCGCTCGGCGCCGCGTTCGAGCGCACGTTTCTTGCCCGGCTTTACCTGCGCCAGGACGCCGGCGCCTATCTGATGGTCACCTTCGGGCTCGCCATCATCCTTGGCGAGGCGATCAGGCTCGCCTGGGGCGCGGCTCCGCTCGGTGTCGCGATCCCCGACCGCCTGCGCGGCATCGTCACCGTCGGCAACCAGCCGTTCCCGATCTACCGCGTGTTCCTGATCGCGGCCGGCGCCTTGGCGGCGCTGGCGCTGTGGCAGTTCCTCGAGCGCACGCGCGCCGGCCTGCTGGTGCGCGCAGTGGCGCAGAATGCCGAAATGGTGCACGCGCTCGGCACCGACGTGCGCACGGTGCGCACGGCGGTGTTCGCCTTCGGCTGCGCCATGGCAGCGCTTGGCGGCGTGCTCTCCGCGCCGCTCGTGACCGCCTTCCTCGGCATGGGCTCAAACGTCATCATCGACGCCTTCGTGATCGTCATCATCGGCGGCATGGGCAGCTTCGCCGGCTCGATCGTCGGCAGCCTACTGGTCGCCTTCGTGCAGGTGTTCGGCGCTTATTACTTCGAAGACCTTGCGCTCGCGCTCATGTATCTGCTCATGCTGGCGGTGCTGATCGTGCGTCCGGGCGGCATGCTCGGCAAGGAAGAGTGACGTGCAGCGCGTTGCCCTTGCCGCCGTCGTCCTCGCGCTGTGCGTCGCCGCGCCCTTCGCCTCGCCGTTCACGCTTACCTTGCTCACCGAGGCGCTTATCTTCGGCCTGTTCGCCATGAGCCTCGACCTCATGGTCGGCTACACCCGGCTTTATTCCTTCGGCCACGCCGCCGCCTACGGGCTCGGCGCCTATGCGACCGCGCTGACCTTGCTGCATTTCCAGCTGCCGCTGCCGCTCGGCATTCTGGCCGGCGTCGCGCTCGCGATCATCGTCGCCGTGCCGATCGCCTGGGTGTGCACCAAGTCGACCGGCGTCTCCTTCGCCATGCTCACCCTCGCGTTCGCCCAGCTCGGCTACGCCATGCTCTACCGCTTCAAGGACGTCACCGGCGGCTCCGACGGCGTCGGCGGCATTCCCCGCCCGCCCGGTCCGTTCGGCCTCGATTTCTTCCAGGGCAAGGTCGGATATTTTTATTTGGTGATCTTCTGCCTCGCCGGCTCGTATCTTCTGTGCCGCATGCTTGTCGCATCCCCGTTCGGCGCCGTCCTCGCCGGCATCCGCGAGAACGACGCCAAGATGCGCGCGCTCGGCTACAACACGCGCGCCTACAAATGGGCAGTGGTGGTCGTCGCCTACGGCTTCGGCGCGCTCGCCGGCGCGCTCTACACGGCATTCGCCGGCTTCGTCGCGCCCGAGCTGTTCTTCTGGCTCGTCTCCGGCCGCGTGCTCATCATGGTGATCGTGGGCGGCGCCGGCACCTTGATCGGCCCGATCATCGGCGGCGCGTTCTTCCTCATCCTCGAGCACCAGCTCTCGGAAGTCATCGAGTTCTGGCCGCTGATCTTCGGCGCCGTGTTCATCGCCTTCGTGATGCTGGCGCCCGAAGGTATTTGGGGATTGGTACGAAAATTCGCGCGGGCGAAGCCGGCGCGCAGCGATGCGGAGGCGCCCCGTGCCGCTACTTGAGTGCCGCGCGCTCTCGCGCCGCTTCGGCGGCCTCGTCGCGGTCGACGCCGTCGACCTCGCGGTCGAACCGGGCGAGGTGCGCGCGGTGATCGGCCCGAACGGCGCCGGCAAGTCGACCTTGTTCAACGTCATCACCGGCGTGCTGCCGCCGAGCGACGGCGAGATTTATTTCGCGGGCGAGCGCATCACGGCGCTCCCGGTTCACCGCGTGATCCAGAAAGGCGTCGCGCGCACGTTCCAGCTCACGCACCTGTTCCCGGCGCTCACCGCGCGCGAGAATGTGCGCATCGCCGCGCAAGCCCGTTACGCCGCCCGCTGGCGCCCGCTCGCGGGCGGCGCGCTGTTCGCCGCGACCACGGCGGCGGCCGACGCGGCGCTCGATCTCGTGCGCCTTTCCGATGTCGCCGACGTGAAGGCCGGCCTGCTCTCCCATGGCAGCCAGCGCCTGCTCGAGGTCGCCATGGCGCTCGCCCAGCGCCCGCGCCTGCTGCTGCTCGACGAACCGACCCAGGGCCTCTCGGTCGAGGAGACCGACCAGGCGGTCGGCATCCTGCGCGGCATGCTCGGCGCCGGCGGCCTCACCGTGATCCTGGTCGAGCACGACATGGAGGTGGTGTTCCGCCTCGCCGACAAAATCACCGTGCTCCACCGCGGCCGCGTCATCGCCGACGGCGCGCCCGACGCCGTGAAGGCGAACGCCGAAGTGCAGAGCGCGTATCTCGGAGGGCTCGAGTAGTGTTGCGCCTCGAAGCCGTGCATGCGTTCTACGGCGCGGGCCACATCCTGCACGGCGTCGATCTCGAAATCCCGCGCGGGCAGGTGACCGCGGTGCTCGGCCGCAACGGCGTCGGCAAGACCACGACCGTGCGCGCGATCATGGGCCTGGTCCCGCCGCGCGGCGGGCGCGTGTGGCTCGGCGAACACGACATCGCCGGCTGGCCGCCGCACCGCATCGCCCGCGCCGGCGTCGCCTATGTGCCGGAAGGCCGGCTCATCTTTCCCGACCTCACCGTGGTCGAGAACATCCGCGTCGCCGAGCGCGTCCCGGCGCGGCAATGGACTTTGGCGCGGCTGTTCGATCTCTTCCCCTCGATCGCCGAGCGCGCGCGCAACAAGGGCGCGCAGCTCTCGGGCGGCGAGCAGCAGATGCTCGCGGTCGCGCGCGCGCTCGCCACCGACCCGCAGGTGATGCTGCTCGACGAGCCGAGCCAGGGCCTCGCGCCGCTCGTGGTGCGCGAGCTTGCCCGCGTGATCGCGCGCCTGCGCGATGAAGGCGTCACCGTGCTGCTGGTCGAGCAGAACTTGAAGTTCGCCGAGACCGTCGCCGACAGCGTGTGCATGTTGGTCAAGGGCCGCACCGTGTACGAGGGTTCGCTCGCCGCCTTCCAGGCCGAGCGCGAGACGCTGAAGGCGCGGTATTTGACAGTGTGATAAAGGCGCGAGCGCAGCGAGCGCCTCACCTCTCCCCGCTTGCGGCAGGGCTGTCCGGGGAATGATTCACAATGTCGCAGGGCATGCCCGATCCAACCGGCGCGAACCGGGTACTTTCTGGTTGTCACGACTCAGAAA